>OLZV01000021.1_pt1 | contig 108827 bp, 80 predicted proteins | sample 1644531 | NCBI WGS metagenome assembly OLZV01 (sample SAMEA103958115, study PRJEB25191) | human gut metagenome | biome: human-associated habitat [ENVO:00009003]; feature: intestine environment [ENVO:2100002]; material: feces | place: Germany | collected 2013/2015
GACGCTGATATAGAAATCTACCATAGTCTTGTTTCTAAGACTCAGTTCTTTATTACTTAGCGACTGGTGTGCTTTTAACATCATGCAGTCTTTGGCATCAATATCAATGAGGCCAATACCCATGATTTCGAGACCATGTTTAACAGACTGTGCACATCCCGACCAAAAACGACCGATATGTGGAGTCTTCTTGCCAGCTTTGCTGATGTAGCTGGGATCAATGGCAATAGCCCATCTTCCCTGTTTACCAAAGAAGCGCTTGGCAAGTGAGACATTAAGTTTGAGCCAGTCAATGCTTTTCGACTTTTTTAAGCCGAATGCGTTGCGATAGGTTTGCTCAACATGCGAGCCATACCTCCCCATTTGGGTGAAATTTATCTTTCTTGGTATTACCATGAACAAAATTATCACCTCGATGAGTATTTTCTCGAAACTTTTTGTTAACTTTGCAGCCGAATCTTCAACTGCATCTTTAAAGATATCCATATATTGGTCAAGTCCTGTATTCATATAATTTTGCGTTTGTCGTGATTTGCAAAGTTACTGAAAATCAGCGACTTGACCAACTTTTTATAGTTAAGTTTTCATAAGCATTTCTTAATATAAGTTATTGATTTACAGACGATTAAATGTTAATTTAACGCAGTATTGTTTAGTGAAACCGCCAAATAATATGAGGGAATATTTGGGCAAACCAACTTTTTTCTCTATCTTTGCATGAACAAACAGTTTGAATCTTTTTTATTAATATCATAAATGAATCAATTTACAAAGCAGATAGCAGCCCAGCTCAATCTGAAGGAGCAGGCTGTAGAAAATACTCTGGCGCTGCTCGAAGAGGGCTGCACCATTCCGTTTATCTCGCGATACCGCAAGGAGAAAACCGGTAATATGGATGAGGTAAACATTGAAGCCATCGCACAGGCTAACGAGAAACTCTCTGAGATGGCGAAGAGAAAGGAGACTATCCTCAAAACTATCGAGGAACAGGGAAAACTCTCGGATGAACTGAAAAAACGCATCGAACAGTGCTGGGATGCCACCGAACTGGAAGATATCTATCTTCCTTATAAGCCAAAGCGCCGCACCCGTGCACAGATAGCACGTGAGGCAGGCTTGGAGCCTCTGGCACAGCTGCTCCTCTTCCAGCGTGAGCGCAATCCGGAACAGGCTGCCAGGAAGTTTGTGGGCGATAAGGTGAAGGATGTGGAGGCTGCACTTCAGGGAGCCAAAGACATCATCGCTGAAACCGTAAGCGAAAATGAGCAGAGTCGCAATCAGATTCGCGGTGAGTTCAGACGCGGTGCCATCATCACTTCTAAGGTGGTAGCCAAGAAGAAGGATGAGGAAGAGGCGCAGCGCTTCTCCGACTATTTCGATTTCTCAGAACCATTGAAGAAATGTTCTTCGCACCGACTGCTGGCTATGCGTAGAGGCGAGGCAGCTGGATTCTTGCGTGTCAGCATCTCGGCTGATGATGAGCAGTGTCAGGATAAACTGAAGCGCCACTATGTACATGGTTTCGGTGAGTGCCAGACGCTGGTGGGTGAAGCGGTGGATGATGCCTTCAAGCGACTGCTGAAGCCTAGCATTGAAACCGAATTTGCTGCGCTCAGCAAGCAGAAGGCGGATGAGGAGGCTATTGTGGTCTTCGCCGAAAACCTGCGCCAGCTTTTGTTGGCGCCTCCTCTCGGACAAAAACGCGTGATGGCGGTTGACCCGGGTTTTGCCAATGGTTGCAAGACTTGCTGTCTTGATGCGCAGGGCAATCTGATTCATCATGAAATTGTCTATCCTCATCCTCCCCGTAACAGGAAGAGCGAGGCTACGGCTGCCATCCAGCGCATGGTAAAGATGTATCAGGTGGAGGCAATGGCTGTAGGTAACGGTACGGCAAGCCGCGAAACCAGCGACTGGCTGCATAGTATCGATTTCGTTCATCCGGTAGATATTTATGTGGTGAGCGAGGATGGCGCTTCTATCTATTCGGCTTCGAAGATTGCAAGAGATGAGTTCCCGGATGAGGATGTTACCGTGCGTGGTGCTGTGAGCATCGGACGAAGACTGATGGATCCGCTTGCTGAGTTGGTGAAGATAGATCCGAAGAGCATCGGTGTGGGACAGTATCAGCATGATGTGGACCAGACTCAGTTGAAGAAGAGTCTGGATACGGTGGTAATGAGTTGCGTGAACTCGGTGGGTGTCAACCTGAATACCGCATCGCAGCATCTGCTGACCTATGTGAGCGGTTTGGGACCTACGCTTGCCAAGAATATCGTGGAATATCGCCGCGAGAATGGAGCCTTTGCTTCCCGTGCCCAGTTGAAGAAGGTGCCCCGTCTGGGTCCTTCGGCCTTCGAGCAGTGTGCCGGCTTCCTCCGCATTCCAGGCGCTAAGAATCCTTTGGATAACAGTGCCGTTCATCCAGAGCGCTATGCGCTGGTAGAGCAGATGGCGAAAGATCAGGGCGTAACGGTGAAGCAGCTGGTAGAAGACAAGGCGCTGCAGAAGAAGATTGATATCAGAAAATATGTGAGTGCTGAGGTGGGTATGCCTACTTTGACCGATATCATGGCTGAGCTTGACAAGCCTGGCTTGGACCCTCGTGGTGAGGTAGAGAAGTTTGAGTTTGATGCCAGTATCAAGGAGATAGAGGATTTGCAGGTGGGCATGGTTGTGCCGGGCATTGTTACCAACATTACCAAGTTTGGTGCCTTTGTAGATATAGGTGTCCACAACGATGGTCTGGTTCATGTATCCCAGATGTCAAACCGTTACATTCAGGATCCTTCTGAGGTGGTAAAGCTTCATGAACATGTGATGGTGAGAGTGGCAGAAGTAGATTTGAAGCGCAAGCGCATCGCCTTGTCGATGAAGGGCGTGAAATAAAAAGGATATTCAGAATGAATCAGAATAATAATGGTGATGCTCTCTTGGCAGGGGGCATCACCAGAGATTGTATAGAGTCGGCATATTGCTTTATTCATCAAAAGCTCAGGGTTTTCGAATTTTCCACCAATCCTACGCAGCGTGATGATATAGAGTATGCCATCGCCCAGTATGTAGAGGGCATGAATCCGCAGCTCTATCTTCTTCTTTCTCAAGGCAGAACGGAATACCTTCTAGACCATGTGAATTTTGAAAAAGATATGCGCGAGGCACAGGAAAAACTGGAAGGGATGATGTAGGTATCTCTCTGCTTTAGGAGAAGGATAAAATGAGTCACGTTAATTTAAGTTGATGAGGGTGCGTCATGGACTTATGACACACTCTCTTTTTAGCCATCAAATTAAATAGTATCTACAATCTACACGAGCGCCTTTCTTCGCTATTTCGGTTCCGACCATAGAATAAACAAACTTGCGAATTTCTTTGATTTCAACATCAGGTATTCTACTTGCTATTTCAGAAATTTTGCTCATAGGAAGTCTGTGTAAGTCCTCTTTGATAAGGGCTTTCAGAACATATGGTTCTATAGTTCTTAGCGTTGTGACAATATTGGATTTTGCATTCCCCTGATTCCGCAACACTATAATTTAATGTTTTTTATAAGCACCTGAGCAACAAAAAGTTGCTCAGGATTTTGCCATGTCAGAAATTTCACTTATCTTAGTGTTGCAAAATAAAAACAAACAATATAGTAAATTAGCACATATGGGATAATTAGACTGCAAAAATTTGATGATCGGTATCCCATAATTTAACTTTTTAAAAGGGGAAATAGGAAACAACTTTCACGTTCTGTATCTTGATTTTATGCCTTTAACCGGAGTGTAAAGCAGCTGCCTTTCCCCAATTCACTATCTATGGTCAGAGTGCCCCCATGCGCTTCGACAAAGTCCTTGGAAATGGATAGTCCCAGTCCACTACCCTGTACCTTGGTGCCCGGAACTCGGAAATAATGTTCGAAGATGCTCTGGTGATAACGGGGATCGATGCCTTTTCCAAAATCACGTACGAACATTTCTATCCAGTTGTCCTTTGTTTGCCGCGCACCGATGATAATACGCCCGTTTTCTGCTGAATACCGGATAGCGTTGGAAAGTAGGTTCGTCAGCACCCAAGCTATCTTTTCACTATCAACAAACAGTTTGCCCATCTTCTCTTCCGGATATTGCACTTCTATCTGAATGTTGAACTTCTCGGCCTGTATCCGGTTTGCCTTGATGGCATATTCAATCAACTCGATAGGCTTGGTGATGCGCGGTTTCAGTTGTAACTTACCGGATTCCACCTGGGTCATGTTGAGTAATTCACTGGTGATACTCAGCAACCGGTCGCTGTTATCCTGAATGCTTTGAGCCAGTTCCTTCTGTTCCTCATTCAGAGAGCCCACTCGGCAGTCTTCCAGCAGTTGCAGGCTCATCAGAATGGCCGAAATCGGTGTTTTTAGTTCGTGAGAGATGGTAGAGATGAAGGTGGTCTTGGCGGAATCCAGTTCTTTAAACTCAGTGATGTTTTTTAAGAGAATCACATATCCTTCTTTTTGCGAGGAACCTTCTCTGCCTGTCTTCATGCACCTCATTTGGAAATAGCTTTCCTTATTGTCGGCATAGATTTTAAGGGGCTCGTTTTTAGAGGTGCTCTTTTCATCGAATGCATCCTGCAATCCCCGGAGCAATCTGCGGAGAAGGTCATTGCGCAGGGCTATCTCCTGAGCTGGTTTCAGCAAGACTTCTTCTCGCTGAAGGTTGAGGATGCTGAGGGCTTCATCGTTAATGAAAAGGATGGTCATCGCATTGTCCAGTCCGATAATGGGTTCCTTCACACTGTTGATGATGGTTTCCATATAATTCTTGGCTGCCTTTATTTCAGCCAGTGTGCTAGAGTTGTAGTCAGCCAGCCGTTTAGCCATCCGATTGAAGTTTTTGGACACCTCTTCAAACTCCTTGCTTTCGAGGTTCAACCGCTGTTCGTAGTTGTGATTGGCAATTTCCTTGATACCGTCTGTAATTTCTTTGACGGGCTTGTTGATGGAGGACGGCAACTGTTTCAACATCCAAAGGCCGCAGACAATGCAGAGACCTCCGATGATGGAGACCCATACCAATGCCCGTTGCAGACCGGGACCGGCCGCCGGGCTAGTCGGTTCGGTGGCGGTCAGAATTTGTAAGTTGACGACAGAGAGTGAAACTAACAGCACAATCATGGCTACCAGCACACCGATATTCAACGTCAGTTTTGTCTTGATATTCATAAAACAATCTATTTAACCTAATTTCCGCAACACTATCATTTAATATTTTTTATAAGCACCTGAGCAACAAAAAGTTGCCAGGATTTTGTCATGTCAGAAATTTCACTTATCTCAGTGTTGCAAAATAAAAACAAACAAAATTCTGAATGACATGGCAAAAGTACAAATTAAATCTGAGAAACCCACTCCTTTTGGGGGATTTTTTTCGATTATGGAGTAATTTGATGCTCTTTTAGCTCAAACCATAGATTCCACCTTGGGATTGAGATGCACTATGTGTTTGGTTATCAATATAGCGAGATTCTAGACCATGCTTTTCTGGTTAAACCAGCGTATTACCTCAAGTCGCTTTGCAAGCAAAATCCCACTAAACCCTATAGGTTGCGGATTTGAGGTTTAGGTTTATTACTGCGGAAAGATAACCAATTTTATGTTCTCATCCGAGAGAAATCTCAAAAAAGACCGGTATCGTTTCAGATGAACTAAAGTCGAGACATAGGTGAAAGCCGGTTGTCCGATGCACAGCGTCGTGACCTGACGCTCTTTGCACACCGTTTGAATAGTATCTATGACATCCGGTGAAGCCCGCTGTATCAGTTCACCGCCCAGCTCCGCCGCCAGTTTGAAGTGATTCAGCAGATGGCGCTGGGTAGCCAATGGAATGCGGTCCGGATGTTCGGCAGGGGTCTGTACATAAAGAACCAAGAAATCCGTATCATATCGAGAGGCTAACCTGGCAGTGCGGCGAATGAGCCTTTTGGGAGTTATTTCATTGCTGCTGATGCATACCAGAAAAAGTTCGCGATGTACACCTTTCTCTCCGCTGATAATTTCGTTCTCCACTTTCCGTTCCACACGAAAGGCAACCTCTTTTAAAGCCAGTTCCCTGAGCTGAAGGATGTTTTCAGTTTTGAAGAAATGGTTCAAGGCTGTTGGAATTTTTTCTTTTCGGTATATTTTTCCAGCTTTCAAACGATTGATCAGTTCTTCCGCTGTCAAATCTATATTCACAACTTCGTCTGCTTCTTCTAGCACCTTATCAGGAATCCGTTCTTTTACTTCGATGCCGGCAATTCCTTTTACCTCTTCATTTAGGCTTTCTATATGCTGAATGTTGACTGCAGTGATAACATTGATGCCTGCTTCAAGCAATTCCATGACATCCTGCCATCGTTTTTCATGCCTGCTTCCTTCCACATTGGTGTGCGCAAGTTCATCTACCACTACCAATTCTGGGTGTAACAGCAAGATGGCATCCAAATCCATTTCTTCCAATTCCTTTCCTTTATAATAGATTTTTCTCCGTGGTATAATCGGCAGTCCGGCTAGCTGTTCTTCCGTTCCAGCACGTCCATGCGTCTCGACATATCCTATTTGCACATCAATGCCGTTGTTTAACATTTCATGTGCTTCCTGAAGCATACGGTAAGTTTTTCCCACACCGGCTATCATGCCGATATAGACCTTGAATACACCCCGCTGTGAACGCCGTATCAGCTGTAGGAAATGCTGTGCGTTTTCTTCTCTATCATTTCTATCCTTCATATTTATGTTTATTTCTGTTGATATTCTTGCAATCTGCCCGAGTTGACGATTAGGGAAATCACCCTACATCCTTCTCAAAGAGGCAGATTCCGTTATTCGTCTTTCCAATATCCCCGATAAAAGAGTAGCAAGATACCGAAAATCTCCAAACGCCCGATGAGCATCAACGCAGAAAGTATCCATTTGGCTGCATCGGGAAGAGCCGCCCAGGAGAAAGCCGGTCCGAAAGCTCCCAGTCCGGGACCCACATTGCCTATGGCGGATATCACTGTACTCATGGATTCGGTCAGTCCCACTCCACAGCACATCAATAATATCCACCCTATAAAAATACATATCAAGTAAGTTCCGAAAAAAGTGAATACCGTAGCAGAGGTCCGTACTGGGACACAGATACCGTTTACTCGTACCGGTAAAACAGCCCGAGGGTGAAGCATCTGTTTGAACTGATTCCGGATGTTACGGGCAATGATAAGCAACCGCATGTTTTTGACTCCTCCGCTGGTAGATCCAGTACATCCGCCTGAAATCATGGCGAAAATCAGCAACATCCAGGTGCAAGGAGGCCATAAGTTGTAATCATCTGAAGTAAATCCGCAGGAAGTATGAGCAGTAGCTACTTGAAACAGGGCTTTACGGAAGGACGTTTCCAAATCGTAGTAGTCAGTCAGGAATAGGGCTCCAGTAATGAACAGAGTGAGTATTCCGACGGACTTCAGAAACCAGCGTAATTCTTCATCTTTCCATAAATGGCGAAAGTTACCACGCATAGCAGCCAAATAATAAAGAGAGAAATTGACGCCAGACAGAATCATAAAAATAGAAATCACGTATTCAATGTAGGGCGAATTCCAATAGGCCACACTTGCCTGCTTGGTAGAGAAGCCACCGGTTGCGGTTGTAGCAAAGGCGTGACAGACGGCATCAAACCCACTCATACCACCCCCTACAAGCAGAAGAGTTTCCACAGCTGTCAGTCCGATATAGATTGTCCACAGCCACCGTGCCATCACTTTGATTTTGGGGTGAATCTTGTCATGGGTAACTCCCGTTGCCTCTGACAGGAAGAGCTGTTGGCTGCTGCCCGAAAATAGAGGCAACAGTGCAATAGTAAAAAGAACGATGCCAAGTCCACCAATCCACTGGGTCAGACTTCTCCAGAACAACAGTCCGTGGGGAAGGGTTTCGATATGATCCAATATCGTGGCACCGGTAGTGGTGAACCCTGACATGGTTTCAAAAAAGGCATCGGATATTGATGGAATATATCCACTAAATAGGAAAGGAAGCATTCCCAGTGCCGAAAACAGTATCCACGAAAGACTGACAATACAATAACCGTCACGTCGATTGATGGATACTTCATTTCGTTTACCCCCCAACAGCAGCAGTCCACCAAGTACAACGTTAATAAGCAGCGTTTCTAAAAAATGAATATAGTCTTCTTCCTGATAGTAGAAGGAAACACCTGCACAAAGTGCGAAAAACCCCGCTTCTACCAGTACAAGCACGCCTAATGCATATGAAACATTTCGATAGTTGACCATACAGCCCCTGTTTCTCTGAAAAGAAACTTTATTGCTTTGATACCATTCTTCCATTGTTCTTTTATTTTAATTTTATTACATGAGAAACAAGGACTGTGCCATTGTTCGAAATCTTTCATTATCACTTGAAAATCAGCAGCTATGAAGATATAAAAGAGGAATGAAAAGGCAAACTGTTTTCTCAATCTGAGAAGAAACCTTTTCATTTTGAGAAAACAAGTCTTTCCTTTCCATAGTCCTTAAGAGTACAAGGTGGTGGACATGTTAAAATCCGATGCCGATCCCTGCTACCAGGTAAGTTCGGTCATATACCGGTGATACGATAGCTTGAACAGATAAGGGGATTGCTAAATGGTTTGACAACGATACTTCCTTGGAAACTTTCAGAGATACGTCTGTAAAAGCGGCTTTATGGTGATACATTCCTTTCCAGGGAGTAAAGCCGACAGCGGGAGTCAGCACTATGTCTGCAGGTAGCCGGAAGGGATAGGAGGCCGAAAGGTAAGTAGATGCCTGCAGATTGCCCTTCTCATTCTTGTCTGCCCCGGCAAACATGGTGCTCCATGAAAGGGACAGCGGAAAAGAATCGCTGAAGCAGTAAGCCAATGTAGCCTCGAAATAATGGCTGTTTTTGTAATGGCCATAAGGTTGGTTGATACCGCTCCACCAATAATCGGACAAGGTGGCCGTTAAATTCCGGTAGGTATATCCGAGGTTGATGTCCCATTCTTTGGAACCTCCCTCTTCCCATTTGGTGAGTGACTGGCTGCCCCAAACATTGAGGGAAAAACCAGCATAGCCCAGCGTGAGAGAAGGCTGTACCGAACAACCGGACTGCTGATCGGCCCCGCGCCAGACATAGTCAGAAACGAAATCCGCCTTGGCATGAACGGATAGTTTGTCTTGTGCAGAAACTTGTAAAGGATATAAACAAGCCACTACTCCTATAAGAAGCAGATTTTTTTTGATAAAAGTATACATATTACAAACAGATTAATGTTTTTTTCTTATGTTCATCTAAAGCAACATTCAGTTTCAATACATTGATTTTGGAAGGCCCGAAAACGCCGAAAAGCGGTCTTTCGATATGGTTTTCCACCAGTGCTTTCACTTCTTTTTCGCTCAATCCCCTGGCAGTAGCTACCCGTTTTATCTGCACATAGGCACAGGCAGGTGTGATGTCAGGATCCAATCCGGAGGCACTGGCCGTTACCATTTCTGCAGGCACCTCCCCACGTTTCAGGTACGGATGGTGCAGCAAAAAGGTGTCTATCCGGGCCTCGACTTCTTTCAGGTAGCTTTCATTGGTTACCCCTTTGTTGCTGCCGGCCGAGCTGGTGCCGTCGTAACCGTCACCTGCACAGGAAGGTCGTCCCCAAAAATAAATATCTTGGGTAAACCGCTGTCCGACGTTGGCTACCCCCACTACTTTTCCGTTCAGGCTAACGGTTTCGACATTGCCACCCTCACCCGGCGCGGCGAACTGGGCATACGCCCACAGGACCAGCACATAACATACGGACAAAAACACACAAAAAACAAGAGTGAGTTTTATTGATTTTATAAGATTCTTCATAATGAATATTTTTACGAGTCAATTTAAAATAATTTGAATAAATTATCATGAAAGATAGGTTAGACAAATAGTCCAACGAGCAGATCAATCAGCTTGATACCCACAAAAGGAGCGATTAAACCGCCTACCCCATAGATAAGCAGGTTTCGACGAAGCAGAGCACTGGCACCGATCGGCTTGTAGGCAACTCCTTTCAGCGCCAGAGGTATCAGCGCAGGAATGATGAGCGCATTGAAGATGACGGCAGACAGGATGGCACTTTCGGGACTGTGAAGCCCCATGATGTTAAGGGCACCCAATTGAGGAACAGAAACCATGAACAAGGCCGGAATGATAGCAAAGTATTTTGCCACATCGTTAGCGATGGAGAAGGTGGTCAGTGTACCTCGTGTCATCAACAGCTGCTTTCCTATCTCTACGATTTCGATCAGTTTAGTCGGGTCATTATCCAGGTCAACCATGTTGCCGGCCTCTTTTGCCGCCTGTGTACCGCTGTTCATGGCTACCCCTACGTTGGCCTGTGCCAAAGCCGGAGCATCGTTTGTACCGTCACCCATCATGGCCACCAGCTTGCCGGCCGCTTGTTCCCGACGGATGTAATTCATCTTGTCTTCCGGCTTGGCTTCGGCGATGAAGTCATCCACACCCGCTTTTTTGGCAATGTATTGTGCCGTCAAGGGATTGTCTCCCGTTACCATCACCGTTTTGACACCCATTTTTCGTAAGCGTTCAAATCGCTCTTCTATACCAGGTTTGATAATGTCCTGCAATTCAATGACACCGGCTACTTTCTGATTGACACAGACCACCAAAGGAGTACCTCCGTTGCCTGATATGTTTTGAATAGCATCTTCCGTTTCCTGGGGGAAGTCATGACCGGCTGCCTGCGTCAGGCTGCGGATGGCATCAAAAGCCCCTTTACGAATTTGGGTACCGTCTTTCAGGTCTACGCCAGAGCATTTGGTTTCCGCCGTAAACGGGATTATGTGGGCCCCTTTCGTTTCCGTCTGGAGTGTATGCATGCGGATGCCTTGTTCGCGTCCCAATTCGATGATGGATTTACCTTCCGGAGTGTCATCGGCTAAGGAAGAGAGCATGCATATTTCCACAAAAGGGCGCAGAGGAATCTCTTTGACCGGATGAAAGGCTGTAGCCTTACGGTTTCCGATAGTGATGGTACCCGTCTTGTCCAGTAAAAGTGTATCCACATCTCCTGCTGTCTCAACGGCTTTTCCTGATTTGGTGATGACATTGGCACGCAGTGCGCGGTCCATACCTGCAATTCCGATGGCGGAAAGCAGTCCACCGATGGTGGTAGGAATCAGACAGACAAAGAGAGACAAGAAAGCGGCTATCGTAATGGTAGTGCCGGAATAGTCGGCCATCGGCTTCAGCGTAATGCACACCACCAGAAAGACAAGTGTGAATACAGCCAGCAGGATAGTCAGTGCAATCTCATTCGGCGTTTTCTGCCGGCTAGCCCCTTCGACCAATGCAATCATCTTGTCAAGGAAACTCTCTCCGGGCTGTGTGGTAACCACCACCCGAATCCGATCTGAGAGCACTTTTGTACCCCCAGTTACCGAACTTTTATCTCCGCCGGCTTCACGGATAACCGGAGCGGATTCTCCCGTAATCGCACTTTCATCGATGGAGGCCAGACCTTCTATGATTTCACCGTCTGCAGGAATGACATCCCCTGCTTCACACTCAAAGACATCGCCTTTCTTCAGTTGGGAACTGCTTACAGACTCCAGCTTTCCATCTGTGACCCGCTTGGCAGGTGTTTCCTCACGAGTTTTGCGCAGGCTGTCAGCCTGAGCCTTGCCCCGTGCTTCGGCGATGGCTTCCGCAAAGTTGGCAAAAAGCAAGGTCAGAAAAAGAATGACGAAAACGCTGAAGTTATAGATTACCGAGCCCTGTGCACCGCTTACCGCTGAATAGACGGTCACCGGCAGCATGAAAAAGGTGGCGATTTCCACTGTGAACATAATAGGGTTTTTCACCATCAGTCGTGGATTCAGTTTGACGAAAGACTGTTTGAGACTGGCTTTCAGCTGGTCTTTCTGAAACAACGAGTTGTTTGTATTTTTAGTATTCATATTTTCTTGCTATTAATCAGTTGTAATTAGAGAGTAAAATGTTCCGTCAGTGTGGTCAGGGCCTGTGCCGGGAAGAAAGACAAGGCTGCTACAATAAAGATAACAGCAAAAGTCATGACAGCAAAGGTCACCGTATCGGTTTTCAGCGTACCAGCACTTTCAGGAATGTATCTTTTCTGAGCCAGCAGTCCGGCCAAAGCTACCTGGCCGATAATCGGAATGAAACGGCTCAGGATCAGTACAATGCCACAGGAAAAATTCCAGAACCAGGTATTGTCACCCAAGCCTTCGAATCCAGATCCGTTATTGGCCGCACAAGAGGTAAACTCATAAAGCATTTCTCCCAATCCATGGGAACCAGGATTGTTGAGCCATCCGCCTTCACTCGCCACAAAAGCCGGGGCATGAACATACAGATAGGCAGCCAGAGCCGTTCCTACCAGGATGACAAACGGATGCAGCAGCGCTACGATAGAAGCGATTTTCATTTCGCGAGCTTCCACCTTGTGGCCCATGAATTCAGGAGTTCGGCCTACCATCAACCCGCTGATAAATACAGCGATGATGAGGAACGTAAAGTAATTCATCCAGCCTACGCCGACACCACCGAACCACGTATTAATCTGCATGTTCAGCATTTCTATCATCCCTGAAAGAGGCAGGGTAGAGTCATGCATGCCGTTGACAGACCCATTGGAGGTTACGGTGGTCGCAACACTCCACAATCCGGTGGCACCAGCCCCCAAACGTATTTCTTTTCCTTCCATAGAGCCATTTTCTTGTGCAATTTCCATGTCATCAATACGTGGATTACCTCCCATCTCTTGTGATACATTGACACAGGCTCCAATCAGAAAGGCTACCAGCATAACTCCATAGATGCTGTATCCTAATTTCTTCCGTTTCACATAAAATCCGAATGCAAAAGCCATAGCCATAGGGATAATCAAGATGGACCAGCATTCTATCATATTGGATAAATAGGTCGGATTTTCCAAGGGATGGGAAGAGTTAACACCGAAATAGCCTCCGCCATTGGTACCCAACTGTTTGATGGGGATAATGGCAGCCGCCGGACCTTGTGATACATATTGGGTTTCACCTTCCAGGGTGGTTACTTCCATTTTTCCGTCAAATCCCATGGGAGTACCTTGCGTAATTAGAATAAAGCCGACAACTAAAGACAACGGAAGAAGAATACGGGTACAGCTAAGTACCAAAAATTTCCAGAAATTGCCGATAGTTTGTGTGGTTTTTTCTCCCAAAGCTTTCATAATTCCTGCCATGGCAGCCATACCGGTAGCAGCAGTCAGGAACTGGAACAGCATAATAACGAAGAGCTGAGTAAAATAGGTTAAGTTACTTTCTCCACTGTAGTGCTGTTCGTTGCAGTTTACCATAAACGAAATGCAGGTGTTGAAAGCCTGGTGAGCACTTTGTGCCAAATTGCCATCCGGATTCAGAGGCAACCAACCTTGCAAGGTAAGCAACACCATACCCCAAATGAACCAAAACAGATTCACGGTGAGTAATGCTCTCAAGAATTGTTTCCAGTTCATTTCTTCATCGGGATGAATGCCCGAAAGACGGAAAATCCATCCTTCTATCGGCTTCATAAAATCTGTCCAAACCTTTTTTCCTCGATATACACGAGCGATGTATTTTCCCAGCGGATAGCTGAGAACAACCATCAATACCACTTGGGCTACTATACCTATTATTTCTGTATTCATAATTTCTACTTTTTAGAATTTTTCCGGCTTAACCAAGACATAAGCAAGATAGCCGAACAGGATAAAACCTACGATAAACAATGCTGTATACATACCTTTCTTTTTTTATAGGTTATCGAACCAATCGATACACTTCATAAACATTTTAAAACAGGCCAATCCGCTTGCTACACAGATGGCGATTCCAATCATTTCATTCATTTTCTTTTCATTTTATTTATTACAATTATTATGAGTTATACATGATGGTATCATATAGGCAAGGGATGTGCCAAGAAAATAAATCAAGAACTAACAGACTGTGTATCAGCTATAAAAAGAAATTCAACTGACTATAAAGCAAGAGAGCGGCCCTCTCAGAATGAGAAGGTCGCTCTCTTGAAATGAAATGATAAAGAAACCGGATGTTTTATGTTATTGAATGCCGTAAGAGTCTATTTTTCGGTATAAAGTGGCAAGACCGATTTTCAGTAAACGAGCTGTTTCTGTCTTGTTTCCATGGGTATGTTGGAGTACTTTGAGAATATGCTTTCGTTCAATAGCTGCCAATTCAAACTCATCCCCCTTATCGTCACTGCGTGAGCATGGATGATGCTGAAGTTCAATGGGAAGGTCTTCCAAGGTTATCTGGTTGTCGCAGATGATGACACTTCTTTCAATGACATTGCGCAATTCGCGCACATTGCCTTTCCATTCTGCCTGCCGAAGGGTAAGCAAGGCATCCGGATCTATATCTTCAATGTGTTTGTTGAACTTAGCAGCATAACGCTGCAGAAACATGCGGGCTAAACTCTCGATGTCTTCTTTTCTCTCCCGAAGAGCCGGCAGGTGAATTTGAAAGACTGACAGACGGTAAAAAAGGTCTTCCCGGAATCCTCCTTTCTCTATCTCTTCCTTTAAATGACGGTTAGTAGCTGAGATGATGCGTACATCTACTTGGGTTCGCTTCGTGTCTCCGATTTTGATGTATTCTCCTGTTTCTAAAACGCGCAGCAGACGGGCTTGCAAATCAAAGGCCATCTCTCCAATTTCGTCCAAGAATATGGTACCATGATTGGCGATTTCAAATAATCCCTTCTTATCCTTAACTGCACCGGTAAAGGCGCCAGCCTTGTAACCAAACAATTCACTTTCCAACAAATCCTTACTGAAAGCCGAACAGTTAATTTCCACGATAGGATACTGTGATCGGGCGCTGGCTGTATGAATGGCATGGGCAAACACTTCCTTGCCTGTTCCAGTCTCTCCGGTCAGTAAAATCGGGACATCGGTCTTGGCTACTTTTTGAGCCAGACTGATTGCTTGTTGCAAACACTCTGACTGGCCGACGATAGACTGAAAAGAATATGTTAGAGGAGCATCATTCTTCCCTTTTTTCTTTTCACTCTCTTCTATGGCACGGCTGATGGTAGGAATAATCTTACGGTTATCATCTCCTTTAGTAATATAATCAAATGCTCCATTTTTAATGGCTTGTACACCATCTGGAATGTTTCCATGCGCGGTAAGTAAGATAACAGCTGCATCCGGTTGAATTCTGTGAATGTCGAAAATGAAGTTCACTCCGTTTCCATCCGGTAGGAAAACGTCACAAAGTACCACTTCAAAACGTTGAGTATTCAGCATTTTCAAAGCTGAACGGCAATCTGCGGCTTTCGAGGCCTGGTAACCTTCTAATTCAACCATTCGAGCCAGCAGGTTACGTATAGGGTCTTCGTCATCAATAATTAAGATATGTATCATAAACCTAATTTCCGCAACACTATAATTTGATATTTTTTATAAGCACCTGAGCAACAAAAAGTTGCTCAGAATTTTGCCATGTCAGAAATTTCATTTATCTTAGTGTTGCAAAATAAAAACAAACAAAATTCTGAATGACATGGCAAAAGTACAAATAAAATCTGAGAAACTCACTCCTTTTGGGGGAATTTTTTCGATTATGAAGCAATTTGATGCTCTTTTAGCTCAAACCATATCGTCTTTTATGACAACTTGTACTTTGCCATCAGCATTGGGCATATTATAAAGAAGAAATTGTATCTCGTTACTCATAATTTATTACTTTAGATGCAAAGTAAGTGATTTATTTTTATAACAATGTGCCTATAGTGTAATCTTTAACAAGATATAACAAAAAACGCTTGTGTTATAGCATGTAATAGTGTGAAAGAATGTAAAATGAGCCCTTGCTTTTGGCTGTTACTATAGATTAGCATTGAAATATGTTGTCAAAATGTTGGCAATTTCTAGAAACAAAAAATCCTAACCGCTTATTATCAAGCAGTTAGGGTTTTCTTTGGTGCGCCTGATAGGACTCGAACCTACACGGCCTAAACCACTAGATCCTAAGTCTAGCGCGTCTACCAATTTCGCCACAAGCGCATTCTTGGGTGCAAAGATACAATAATAATTTGAATAAAAAGAATAAAAATGAAAAAAATGATGGTTTTACTTGCTTTTTACGAGAAATAATGGTAATTTTGCAAACAGATACTGTTCTATTTTTATTTTGTAAAAAAACGAAGGCAGGACAGTAAGGACAGATAAAAACTATAATAACAGGAATATGAAAAAAATATGGGTTATGATGCTGGCTACATTGATGGTTTCTTCCACGATGATGGCTGGAAATGTGAAGAAATCAACTACTCTTCCTATTGTGGGAGAGGTCGTAAAGGCTTCTCATCCGATGATTCAGTATGTTGGGCGTGTGAGCTTTGCTAAGAATCCTGATGTAGCCAGTTTCAATTATCCGGGAACTACGATTGAGGCTAGTTTTCAAGGATCTTCTCTGAAAATGCTGTGTCGCCCGAAGACTGGATATTTCATGGCGCAGATTGATGGTTGCGAACCTTTCAAAGTGGGCTTTAATGCCGAACGCGATTCGGTTGTTACCCTGGCTGCGGCTTTACCAAAGGGGGTGCATCATGCTAAGGTGATGTATGTGATAGAAGGTTTGTTCCGTAAACCGGAATTCAGGGGATTCGTTCTTGATAAGGGATGTCAGCTCGTTGAGGCTCCGGCTCTCCCGGAACGGAAGATTGAATTTATCGGAAATTCAATCACCTGCGGTTATGGCGTAGAAAGTATCAACATGTCTGATCCTTTTGAGGATGAAACAGAGAACCATTGGCTTACTTATGCCAATATCGTAAGTGACAGTCTGAAGGCTCAGCATACTTCTATCTCCCGCAGTGGTATCGGTGTATATCGTAATTATAATGGTCCGAAGACAGGTGATGCCGATAACATGCCTTGGCAATATGAATATACCTTATTTGACCAGCATGATGAAAAATGGGATTTTGCCAAGTATCAGCCTCAGTTAGTCTGCATCAATCTGGGTACGAACGATCTTTCTACCAAGAATTATGATATTCAACTCTACGAGAAGAATTATCGCATGTTTATTAAAACGGTACGTAGCAAGTATCCTCATGCAAAGATTGTGATGTTGACAGGTCCGATGCTCGGCGAGAAGGAGAGTAGCAAGCAGCGAACTGTACTTGATAGAATCTGTGCTGATGCCAATAAAACCGATAAGAACATTTACCGTTTCGATTTCAGTTTCCAGAAAGGAGATTTAGGTTATGGCGCCAGCTGGCATCCTAGTATGTTGCAGCATCGGAAGATGGCGGCAGAATTGCTTCCGTTCCTGAGAAAACTGATGAATTGGAATTAAATGAAATTGCATGTTTATCAAACAAAATTATATGATAACAATGAACACAAAAAATCTATTATTGTTGGCATCTCTTACATTGGCGATGCCTCTGGCAGCACAGACTCCGCAAGAGGATTTCAAGCGGGATATTACGCTTTCGGGTAGTAACTATGTAGCTTATCGTGGTCCTCAGAAGCAGTTGACTGCGGCTCCTAAAGGTTATAAGCCTTTCTATCTGAGCCATTATGGCCGGCATGGTTCCCGCTATATGATAGGCAAGAAGGCTTATGATGTGCCTTATTTCTCTCTGCTCAAAGCGAAGCAGGAGGGCAAACTGACAGCTAAGGGCGAGGAAACGCTGGCTAAGGTGAAGATGATTCGTGAGGAGGCGAAGGGGCGCGATGGTGAACTGACTCCGCTCGGAGCTCTCCAGCATCAGGGTATCACCAGAAGAATGATGGAGCGCTTCCCTGAGATTTTTGCCGGTAATACGAATATTGAGGCCCGAAGTACTTTGGTAATCCGATGTATTCTCTCTATGGAGAACGGTTTGCAGCAGATGCTGCGTATCAATCCGAAACTTCATATCTTCCATGATGCCAGCGAGCATGATATGTATTATATGAACCAGGGCGACCGATATCTGGACAGCTTGAAAAACAGCGTGGGTATCAAGGTGGCACAGCAGGAATTTGCACAGAAGCACGTTAGCTATAGCCGTGTGATGCAGGAACTGTTCAACGACCTTGCCTGGGTGAAGCAGAATATCAACCAGAGTGACCTGAACAGAAAACTCTATGAGATGGCAAGCTCAATCCAAGGCACGGAACTGAGAGGCAAGGTTTCGCTCTATGACCTCTTTACGGAGGAGGAACTGTATCAGAACTGGCTGAATGCCAACATCTGGTGGCAGATGGCTTACGGCAACTCGCCTTATACGGGCAATGTGCAGCCATTCTCCCAGCGCAATCTCTTGAGAAACATCATCCAAAAGGCAGATAGTTGCATCGTTCTTCCGCATCCGGGTGCTACCCTGAGATATGGACACGATACGATGGTTACTCCGCTTACCTGTTTGTTGGATTTGAATGGATATGGTGAAGAGATTAAGGATCCGGAGAAGATTGCTTCTCAATGGTGGGATTATAAGATTACCCCGATGGCTACGAATTTGCAGTTTGTTTTTTATAGAAACAAGGCGAATGATGTGCTGGTGAAGGTGCTTTTGAATGAAGATGAGGCTACTTTGCCTATCAAGAGCGATGTGGCACCTTATTACCACTGGAATGACTTTAAGGAATACTGCCTGAAAAAGCTGGCGGGGTATAAAAGGTAAAAATGAAGGCTACTGACTGCTGGGGGACAGGCGATGGAATCGCCTGGAACGGGGGCAGGAGGGGGACTGGCTTCTTTTTTGCTGAACGCGAAATGCTGAAACGCGAAACGCAAATGGCTAGATAATAAAAAAGGGGCTTAAGCTTTTGGGGCTTAAGCTCCTTTTTTTATGATGGGCGCTTTTCTTGCTGCTTTTCTTGCGCTTTCTTAGCGCTTTTTATTGCTTCGATAACCAGTCTTTATCCTTCTGGTCTTCTTCGAAATCTTTTTCTGAGAAGAGGTTGGTCTGACCAGTCAGTTCGTCAATCACCTGTTGCTCGCTTTTGCCAGCATCTGGATCAAGGTTTTCACCTTCATTCTCTGAGTCAGAACCATCCGGTTCCTCATCATTATCCTCAGAAGAAGGTTCTGGGAATCGGGTTGGTTCCAGTTCCTCGATACTTTCAATCTTCCATGTCGTGAGGCGCTTACCCTTTGCCTTGAAACTCTTCTGCGCAATGAACTGCTCGGCATCGATTTCTTCGGCAGGACGGATGGTATCCACACCGCCATAAGTAATCTTGATGCGTGGATAAACCGTATCGGTAAGCAAGATGAGCTTGCAGTTAGGGTTCTCTCCCATGAAATTCTGATGGCGCTTGGTGGCATCCATCGTGAATCGCTTGATGTATGGATATCCCTGATTGTCGGCATCGTAAAGGATAGCCGTCCAGATCTTGTGCTCATCCCATTTCTCTAAGCGGATGATGTTGTCCTCGTAGTGGTTGTTGACATCGAAATTGGTGATGTAGAATTCACCGTTGTCGAGTACTACCAAGATAGAATCATCATCATTGAATTCGCCCAGGAAGCGGCCGTTCTCATCGTAGTTGATGCGGTTTACGTCTGGGTCGAACCAAACCTTTCTGCCTCCTAACGTACTGTGGCCGTGACTCTTCAGACCGATGCGGCGAATGGTGCGCTTGGTAAGGAGATTACCTTTGGCTGCACGCCCCTTGATTAGAATGTCTGAGAAATCCTTCTCCAGGAAGATGCTCTGGCGCTTCTTCGTCAGGTCGGGCTCCATCGTACACTTGATGATTTCAGCTTCTCCATTCGGGTTGGCGGTGAAATAGATAACGCGGCTGCCAGCTGTGCCCTGAGTGATGTCATATAACTTGTCGCGGGTCATGGCGGTTACATTGAATCGCTTGATGAAGTAATCGCCTTGTTTGCCGTCGCGGTAAACACAGTTGTAGATGGTGCGCTTGTCGTTCTTCTTGAATACCTGTACATGGAGGATATTCTTGCCAACGAATATTTTGTCGGCTACCTTGGTGACTTTAAACTTACCATCCTTATAAAAGATGATGATGTCATCGAGGTCGGAGCAGTTGCATACGAATTCATCCTTCTTCAACCCTGTACCAACGAATCCTTCCTGACGGTTGATGTAGAGCTTCTGGTTAGCCTCTACCACCTTAGTCACCTCAATGGTATCGAAGTTTCTGATTTCTGTTTTGCGAGGATGGTTCTTTCCATACTTGCCCTTGAGATATTCAAACCAGTTGATGGTAACATCGGTCATGTGAGCCAGGTCGTTCTCAATCTCAGCAAGTTCAGCCTTAATCTTCATCAGCAGTTCGTCTGCCTTATCCTTATTATATTTAAGGATTCGCTGCATCTTGATTTCCAGGAGCTTGAGGATGTCCTCGCGGGTAATTTCCCGATGGAAGGCATATTCTACCATACCCTTACCGTCTACTTCGGCAGTAAAGAGTTTGTCTTTGAATGGTTCGAGTTTTGAGTCGATGAAGGCAACAACCTCATCCTGACTCTTACTCTGCTCAAACTTTCGCTCCTTGTAGATGCGTTCTTCGATGAAAATCCGTTCGAGAGAAGAGAAGAAGAGCTGTTCCTCCAATTCACCCTTTCTGATCATCAGTTCCTTGCGCAGCAATCCCATAGTGCGGTCTACGCTGTGGCGCAACACATCGCTGATAGTGAGGAAAACAGGCTTGTTGTCTTCGATGACACAGCAGTTGGGCGAGATGTTGATTTCGCAATCGCTGAAAGCGTAGAGTGCATCCATCGTTTTATCTGATGAGGTTCCTGGTGCCAGATGCACAAGAATCTCAACATTTGCCGAAGTAACATCATCTACCTTGCGTGCCTTAATCTTACCCTTTTCTACCGCTTTGGTGATAGAATCGATGAGGCTGCCTGTAGTCTTGCTGAATGGTATCTCGCTGATAACGAGTGTCTTGTTGTCGAGCTTGTCTATCTTGGCTCTTACCTTCAATGCACCACCTCGCTGTCCGTCATTGTATTTACTTACATCGATGGCACCGCCTGTAGGGAAGTCGGGATAGAGTTGGAATGGCTCGCCCTTGAGATAGTGGACGGCAGCATCGCAAATCTCATTGAAATTATGTGGCAAAACCTTACTGCTCAATCCCACGGCAATACCCTCGGCACCTTGTGCCAGGAGCAGCGGGAATTTGGCAGGGAGCGTGATAGGCTCCTTGTTTCTGCCATCATAAGAGAGTTGCCAGTCGGTGGTTTTAGGATTGAAAACCACATCGAGAGCAAACTTAGAGAGGCGTGCCTCGATATATCGGGGAGCAGCGGCACGGTCGCCCGTAAGAATGTTTCCCCAGTTACCCTGCGTATCGATGAGCAGGTCTTTCTGTCCCATCTGTACCAAAGCATCTCCGATAGACGCATCACCATGAGGGTGAAACTGCATGGTATGTCCCACGATATTGGCAACCTTGTTGTATCTTCCGTCGTCCATACGCTTCATAGAGTGGAGGATGCGTCGCTGTACTGGTTTCAAACCATCCTCAATATGAGGAACGGCACGTTCGAGGATCACATACGATGCATAGTCGAGGAACCAGTTCTGATACATTCCGCTGAGGTGATGTACAGCAGAAGCATCGAATCGGTTCACCGGCTTATAATCGGAATGTTTCTCGGTCGAAATCTCCTCGTTGTCTTCTTCCGCAGCATCCTGTTCAGATTCTGCAGAAGAATTTTCCAAATTTGGCGATTTTTCCTCTTCAAGACCGTTTTTATCTTTAATTTCGTCGCTCATATATAGCTTTTAATACTTATTTTATTAATTTATGGCAAAAATACAACAATTTTTCGAGAAAAAAGAGTATCTTTGCCGAAAATTTGAAAAAAATAAGATTTAATCATGGCACAGGAAGATGTTTTTAAGAAAATTGTAAGCCATTGCAAGGAATATGGCTTCGTGTTCCCAAGTAGTGAAATTTATGATGGCTTGGCTGCCGTTTATGACTATGGTCAGAATGGTGTTGAGCTCAAAAACAATATCAAACAGTACTGGTGGCAGAGTATGGTATTGTTGCACGAGAACATTGTTGGTCTCGATGCAGCTATCTTCATGCACCCTACAGTATGGAAGGCATCTGGACACGTAGATGCTTTCAATGACCCATTGATTGATAACCGCGATTCAAAGAAGCGTTATCGTGCCGATGTGCTCATCGAGGATCACATGGCTAAGTATGAGGAGAAGATTGCCAAGGAGATTGCCAAGGCTAAGAAGCGTTTCGGCGATAGCTTTGATGAGGCTCAGTTCCGTGCAACTAATCCTCGCGTTCTGGAGAACCAGAAGAAGTTTGATGATCTCCATGCCCGCTATACTGAGGCTATGCAGGGGCCTAACCTGGAGATGCTGAAGCAGATTATCGAGGATGAGGGTATCGTCTGCCCTATCAGCGGTACCAAGAACTGGACTGATGTCCGCCAGTTCAACCTGATGTTCTCTACCCAGATGGGTGCTGCCAGCGATGCTACAAGCAAGGTATATCTCCGTCCTGAGACAGCTCAGGGTATCTTCGTAGATTATCTGAGTGTTCAGAAGACCGGCCGTATGAAGTTGCCATTCGGTATCTGCCAGATTGGTAAGGCTTTCCGTAACGAGGTTGTAGCCCGTCAGTTCGTATTCCGTATGCGTGAGTTCGAGCAGATGGAGATGCAGTTCTTCTGCCAGCCTGGTACTGAGATGAAGTGGTTTGAATATTGGAAGAAGGTTCGTCTGGCTTGGCACGAGGCTCTCGGTATGGGTAATGAGAACTACCGTTATCACGATCACGAGAAACTGGCTCACTATGCCAATGCTGCTACCGACATCGAGTTTAAGATGCCATTCGGCTTCAAGGAGGTAGAGGGTATCCACAGCCGTACCAATTTTGACCTTTCTCAGCACGAGAAGTACAGCGGCCGTTCTATCAAGTACTTCGATCCAGAGAAGAACGAGAGCTATGTACCTTACGATGTAGAGACATCTATCGGTGTAGACCGTATGTTCCTCAGCGTAATGTGCCACTCTTACTGCGAGGAGAAGCTGGAGAATGGCGAGACACGTGTTGTTTTGCGTTTGCCAGAGGCTTTGGCACCTGTTAAGTGTGCTGTGTTCCCATTGGATAAGAAGTATGGTTTGCCAGAGTTGGCACACGAAATCGTTGACGAACTGAAGTTCCACTTCAATACTCACTATGGCGATCCTAAGGATTCTATCGGTAAGCGTTATCGCCGTCAGGATGCTATCGGTACTCCATTCTGTATCACCGTAGACCACGAGACTCCAAACGATCATAAGGTAACTCTGCGTTATCGTGATACCATGGAGCAGGAGCGCGTAGCTATCTCTGATCTTCGCAGCATCATCGAGGAGCGCGTAAGCATCACTAGCGTATTGAAGAAGCTTGGCAAGGAAATCAAGAACTTCTAATTAATCAAATATATCTAGATGAATCTTAAGAGTTTGAAATATTTCTTCTTCCTCATGATGGCAGTGATCACACTGTCATCATGTAGCGAAGATGATGATAATGTCTCGGAATATGCCAACTGGAAGGAGCGTAACGAGCAGGCTTTTGCCGATACATTGGCTTATGCCAGGAAGATGGGCGAAGCTAACGGCTGGTACGTTTATAAGAACTGGACGTTCGAAAACCAGACTCCGAACAAAGATCAGAATGGTAATTTAGTGACCCTTACTTATAAGGATTGCGATAATATCATCGTTCATGTTCTGAAGACGGGAGAGGGTAAAACTTCTCCAATCCTTACCGATTCGGTACAGGTGAGCTATCGTGGCCGTTTCATTCCTACTGATAATTATAAGGAAGGTTACGTCTTCGACCAGAGTTTTACGGGTACTTTTGATGCAGCTACAGCTAATCCTACCCGTAGTGTGGCCGGTGGATTTATCGATGGCTTTACCACCGCATTGCTCAAGATGCATCCGGGAGACCATTGGCAGGTGTTCATTCCATACCAGCTGGCTTATGGCGAGAGTGGTAATTCTTCAATCCAAGGCTATTCAATGCTCCGTTTTGAGATGGTACTCAAGAGTTATAAGAGAGCTTCTGGCAAGAAGTGGATTACTGAATAATAAGAATAAAGATTTAGAGAAAAGTATGTGCATATGTTTGAAATGATATATGCACATATTTTTTTGTATGAGCGATATACGAGAAATTAATTTATGCTTTATAGCAAGAAGACAGATTATTTGATGGAGTCGATTCGCCTGGGTAGGGAGATGGATCGGCGCGAGAAACTCAATCTTATTGTAGGATTGAGTATACCTTCTATGCTGGCTCAGATTTCTACGGTGATGATGTTCTTCATCGATGCTTCGATGGTGGGTCATCTGGGAGCTGAGGCTTCTGCCAGTATCGGATTGATTGAATCAACTACCTGGCTTATTGGTAGTTTGCTCAGTGCAGCGGCTACTGGCTTTTCAGTACAGGTGGCTCATTTTATCGGAGCTAATGATTTTGCAAATGCCCGTCAGGTGTTTCGTCATGCGCTGATTTGTGGTGTGGCGTTCAGCATTTTTGTTTCTCTTTTCTGTGTCGGCATTCATGGTTATCTGCCTTATTGGCTGGGTGGAGGTGCCGATATTGCCACCAATTCCTCTCGCTATTTTCTGATATATGGTCTGGTACTTCCATTCGTTTTCCTTTATCATATATCCGAAATGATGCTGAAATCTGCGGGCAATATGCATACGCCTAGTGTGATGGCTGTATTGATCTGCATCTGCGATGTGATATTCAATTACCTGTTTATCTATATCCTGAAGTTGGGTGTTGTGGGGGCTGCCTTAGGAACGGCGATGGCTTATGTCTGCATCTCTCTGCCTAATCTTTATCTTGCTGGTTTCAAGAATAAGATACTGAATCTCCGTCAGGACCATGTCCGTTTCCGTTGGGTCAGGTCGTATGTTCATAATGCCTGTAAAATCAGCATTCCGATAGCCATACAGAACATATTGATGAGCGGGGCGCAGATAGTGAGTACCATGATTGTGGCACCTCTTGGCAATATAGCCATTGCTTCCCATTCTTTTGCTATTACGGCAGAGAGTCTTTGCTATATGCCGGGCTATGGTATTGGTGATGCGGCTACTACTCTGGTGGGACAGACGCATGGAGCTGGGCGAGTAGGTTTGTGCAAGAATTTTGCTTATATGACAGTAGGACTTGGAATGGCTGTGATGGCTGTGATGGGAGTGGTGATGTATGTCTTTGCTCCTGAGATGATTGGCGTTCTTTCTCCGGTAGAAAGTATCCGTGAGATGGGTACCATCTGTTTGCGCATCGAGGCTTTTGCTGAACCATTCTTTGCAGCTAGCATCGTGACCTATTGTGTTTGTGTAGGAGCGGGCGATACCAGAAAACCGGCGATGATCAATCTCGGTACCATGTGGCTGGTGCGCCTCACTCTGGCTTATGCGCTTTCCAAGAGCTATGGCTTGGAGGGAGTATGGATAGCGATGGCTACCGAACTCACATTCAGGGGAATCCTCTTCCTTATCCGCCTCTTCAGAGGTTCATGGATGAAGAGTTTTCATGTAGGTTAGGATTGGTTTTCTGCCTCCAATGTTAGTTTTAGGTTAAGATTTGCATACATCGGGAAGATATTCTCTAAAATGCTTGCAAATCTTTTTTATTTTTCTTAATTTTGCATCGCAGACAGTAACCATGTCACAGGTTTTGTCGTTATATATAGGCGAACTTGTTAAGTAGCATGATATATATAATAAGGTATATAGAAAGAATGATATAGAAAACAATAAATATATAAATAATTAAAATCAGATGAAACTAAGAAAGATTTTTGCAGCAGTTGTGCTGTTCCTTTCTGCAGGTACAGCGATGGCACAGCAGATGCCAGCTATTCCGGTAGACAAGAATGTGAAGATAGGTCGTCTTGATAATGGATTGACTTACTACATTCGTCACAACAGTTATCCTGAGCATGTAGCCAGTTTCTACATCGCACAGAAAGTGGGTTCTATCAATGAGGATGATGACCAGCGCGGTTTGGCTCACCTCCTCGAGCACCTCGCCTTCAACGGTACCGATCACTTCAAAGGTAATTCCCTCCAGGATTACCTGCAGAGCATCGGCGTGGAGTATGGTAGAAATCTCAATGCCTATACCAGCGTAGAGAAAACCGTATATTACTTCACCGATGTACCTACTACCCGCCCTACAGCCGTAGATTCATGCATGCTCATCCTCAAGGATTGGAGCAACGGTATCTCTCTTACCAAGGAAGCCATCAATGACGAGCGCGATGTGGTACACAATGAGTACCGTATGCGTATCGTAGGTCAGCAGCGCATGATAGAGCGTTCACTTCCTAAACTCTATCAGGGCGAAAAGTATGGCTACCGTTTCCCTATCGGTTTGATGAGCGTTATCGATGGCTGTAAGCCAGAAACTCTCCGTGCTTACTACCGTAAATGGTATCGCCCAGACAATCAGGCTATTATCATCGTGGGTGATGTAGATGTAAATCATATCGAAGCTAAGATTAAGGAACTCTTCTCAGGTATCAAGGTACCTAAGAATGCCGCTAAGATAGAGAAGGTAGAAGTATCTGATAATGATTCAGCCATCTATGTTATCGACAAGGATAAGGAGCAGCAGGTTGATCTCTTCCAGATTTATATGAAGCACAATGCTGTGCCAGATTCTCTGAAGGGCAATATGAGCTATCTCCTGAAGGGATACATGGATAACGTGATTTCTTCTATGATTGCTGCCCGTTATGCAGAGAAGGCATTGGAGCCAGACTGTCCATATCTCCAGGCAAATGCCGGTGATGGTTCATACCTGATTTCAAGCACTAAGGATGCTTTCACCCTTACCGGTGTGGCTAAGCCAGGAAAGATTAAGGAGGCTTATGCTGCTGTTCTCCGCGAGGCACAGCGTATGCACGAGTTCGGTTTCACAGCTACAGAGTATCAGCGTGCCAAGGATGAATTCATGAGCCAGGTTGACAAGGCTCTTGCCAACAAGGATAAGATGAAGAACGAGCAGTTTACCACCCAGTATGTGGATAACTTCATTTCTAACGAGCCTATTCCGTCAGTAGAAGAGGAGAGCCAGATCTGGAAGATGGTAGTCCCAAACTTGCCTCTTGAGGTTATCAACAGCTATGCCAAGCAGTTGGTTTGCCAGAGCGATACTAACCTTGTATCATTGGTTATGATGCGCGAGCAGGCTGGTGCCGTTTATCCTACCGAGCAGGAACTTTCTGCCATCGTAAAGCAGGTACGTGCTGAGAAGCTCGAGGCTTATGTGGATAATGTTAAGCAGGAACCTCTCATCGCTCAGGCTCCTAAGGCTGGTAAGATTAAGAAGACTGTTGAGAACAAGAAGTTGGGCTTCAAGGAGTTGACTCTTTCTAATGGCGCTAAGGTGGTATTGAAGAAGACCGATTTCAAGGACAATGAGATTGCTTTCGCAGCTTCAGCCAATGTGGGCTATTCTACTTTCGGCAAGGAAGACTTCCTGAATGCTGCATTTGCAGCAGATGTGCTCGATGCTAGTGGTCTTGGCGATTTCTCAAGCAATGATCTTGATAAGGCTTTGGCAGGTAAGCAGGTTGGCGTTTCGTTCAGCTTGAGTCCTTTCAATCATGGTTTGAAGGGTAATTCTACTCCTAAGGACATCGAAACCCTGATGCAGCTCATCTATCTCAAGATGACCGCAGTAAGCAAGGACCAGAAGAGCTTCGACAATATGAAGAGCATGATGGCTACTGTTCTTGCCAACAAGAGCAACAATCCAAGCCTCGTATATCAGGATTCAGTTCAGAGCACTCTCTATTTGGGTAGCAAACTTGCCCGTGTGCCAGAGGCAAGCGATATAAAAGATATCAACTACGACCGTATCCTGGAGATTGGTAAGCAGTTCTACGGCAATGCCAAGGACTTCACCTTCTATTTCGTAGGTAACTATGATGAGAAGACTCTCCTCCCACTCATCGAGCAGTATATCGCCAGTCTGCCAAACAATGGCTTCAAACTTAAGAACAAGCAGATTCCTTATGCTAATGGTAAGGTAAGCAATGTCTTTACCAAGGCAATGGAGAATCCACAGAACCAGGCAACAGAGATCTGGTATACCAAGGCTCCATTCACCTTGCAGTATATGGTTCTTGCTGATGTTTCTGCCCGTTTGCTGGAGATGAAGTATTTGCGTACTATCCGTGAGGAACTCAGCGCTGCTTATCATGCAGGAGCAAACTATGGTTTGCTTCGCGATTATGATAACAAGGCTGCCATCTCTATTTCTGCCGTGGCTCAGCTGAACCCAGAGAAGTCGGATATCGCTATTCCTTACTTCTTCAAGGGTATGGAAGAGACCGTGGCTCAGCCAAATGCAGAAGACCTTCAGAAGGTGAAGGAGATCCTCCTGAAGCAGGCTGCTGTTAGCGAAAAAACCAATGGTTATTGGCTTGGTGCGTTGAGTACATACGAGCGTATGGGTGTTGATACTCATAGCGATTACAAGGAGATGGTGAAGAATCTGAAGGCATCTGAGATTTCAGACTTCCTGAAGAATGTCATCTTGAAGAGTGGTAATCATTTCGAGATTATCATGAAGGCAGTGAAGAACGAGAAGTAAATCTCGGACTTGATATAATAAACTTGAATAATAAACGAAAAAATCCCGTTGTACAAGCCAGATGGCTGACAACGGGATTTTTACGTTTTTTTTCTTTTCCCAAAATTTTTGAAACTCATCATTTAAGAGTCGTTTCGAAAAATCTCTCTTTAAAAAGAAAGGATGCGTCCTTATTATATATGTATAAGAGCATCATCTTTCCTCCTTTACGTCATGTTTCTGAAGAGTATTAACCTCTTCTCTTTGCCTTAGAGGCAAGAGCCTCGCGGCGATCCTGAAGAATCTGTTGGCATCTATCGATAGCCTGATTCTGATTTTCTGAATTTACCTTAATTAAATCATTCATAACCTATTGATATTTGTTAACCGCTTGCAAAGATAGGGGTTTCTACCTATTTCTAGGTATAAAATGCATGAAAATACGTGTTTTATTCGTTATTTTTTGATGTATGTCAAAAAAAAGTGCAAACGATTGAACAGTTTCCCCTCCTTTAGACCGATAATTATCATTTCCTGAACGATATTTTCATAGTCTTTTAAACGAATTGTCATAGTATTCGTCTATAATAGCGTAGAAAGAGCAGAAATGCTGAGTTTTTAGGGAGATTCATACCGCGAAATAGGGATTTTTCTTATCGTATTTCCGATTTTTTTTGCGAACTTTGCACCCGAAAGAATAATAGGAAGTATTGGGTATATATAAATAAGAGTGATAAAATAAATATATAGAAAGCAATGAAAAAGGTATTTCTTTTGGCTGCCCTCGTGCTCGCATGCACAGCTGGCAGCAACGCAAGCGCAATGAACGAGGCAGCGCTTAATGCCTCAATGTCTGAGATGATGCCGGTTAAGAAAACGGCTAAGAAGACAACAAAGAAGACTTCTAAGAAGACTACGACCAAGAAGACTTCTACAAAGAAAACAACTTCAGCAGCATCTAGCACTACAGCAGCAACAACTACAACTTCTGCAACTACAACTTCTGCAACAACCAGCAATGCCGTCGCTTCTACCAGTGCAACCAGCAATGCAGGCTCAGCCGTTGCAGGTATCTTGGGTGCTGTACTGGGCGGAAACTCTAACAGCAGCAGTTCTGCAGGTAGCAGTATTATCAATGGCATTCTGAATAATGTAATCGGTTCAGGTACCTTCAGTAAGCAGGATCTCTGTGCCCATACCTGGAAGTACAGCAAGCCGGGATGCGCCTTTACCTCTGAGAATCTCCTGGCACAGGCTGGCGGTGAGATTGCTGCCAACAAGGTAGAGGAGAAGTTGAGTGAGTATTACAGCAAGTTTGGCTTCAGTAGTTCAAACACCTATTTCACCTTCAAAACTGATGGAACTTTCGCTGCCAAGATAGATGGCAAGTCATGGCAGGGCAATTATACTTTTGATGAGAAGACTCACGCCATTCAGATGAAGGGATTAATCTTGAGTATGTCGGGTTATGCTACGAAGACTGCCAATGGCATCAGCCTGCTCTTCGACCAGAAGAAGTTGCTCAACCTCATCAAGACCATCGGTTCCCTCAAGGGTAATTCTACGCTCAGCGCTCTCGGTACTATCGCCAATAATTACGATGGTATGCGTGTAGGTTTCGAGATGACTAAGTAATCCTGAAGGATAGAATCCATTACTGAGCCTTCTGTTGGAGTGGGCTCAGTAGATGATAATCGCCCTGTAAGAAGTAAAGCATCTTTCAAGCTATGCTTTGCTCTTTGCAGGGCGATTTTTCTTGTTTATTTCACGCTCAGTTTCATTGTCTTTACATCCTTGCTGTTGGTTCCTATCATAATCTGGAAGTCGCCAGGTTCTATCACGTGCTTCAGATCTGCGTTGTAGAACTTGAGCATATCTGGGGTGATATCAAAGCTTACCTCCTTGCTCTCACCTGCTGCCAGATGGATGCGCTGGAAACCTTTCAGTTCCTTTACAGGACGGGAGATGCTGGCTACCATGTCACGGATGTAGAGCTGCACAATCTCGTCGGCATCGCGGGAGCCATTGTTCTTAACGGTGACGCTAGCTGTAATCTTCTTGCCATCCTGCCATTCGGTAGCCTCCTCATTGCTGATGCCGGCCTCCTGGCTGCTCAGGCGGAAGTTGCTGTATGAAAAGTAGGTGTAGCTCAAACCGTAACCGAAAGGATAGAGCGGACCATTGCTTACATCCAGACAGTTGCTGGCAAACTTGGCAAACTTCTCATTATCGTCTGCTACAGGGCGGCCGGTGTTCTGATGGTTGTAGTAGAGAGGCTCCTGACCGGTAGTCTTAGGCATCGAAGTGGTGAGCTTACCCGATGGCGATTTGTCGCCAAAGATGACATCGCAGAGTGCATCGCCCATCTCTGAACCTCCAAACCATACATTCATGATGGCTGGTACATGGGCTTTCTCCCAAGTAAGAACCGTAGGACGGCCTGCAAAGTTGAGGAGCACTACAGGCTTGCCCGTCTTCAGAAGTTCGGCAAGCAGTTCGCGCTGTACGTCCGGCATCTCCAAGTTGGTACGGCTACCGCATTCGCCGCTCATCTCGGCACTTTCGCCCATAGCACATACTATCACATCCGCCTCTTTCGCAATCTTCAGCGCTTCAGCCTTCATTTCAGCCTCGTTGCCCCAGTTGATTGGTTTACCGGATTCGCCGTTTTTCTGCAGTTCCTGATTGCGCCAGATATTGCTTCCCTGGGCATATAATAAGGTGGCTTTTCCGGCAAGTGCATGCTCCATTGCCTCCTTGATGGTGGTATATTTCGATGGTACCTGTGCCACGCTCCATGTACCGGCTATGTTGTTTCGGGTGTCGGCAAGCGGACCTATCAGGGCTATCTTTCCTTCCTTCTTCAGTGGCAGGATATTGCCTTCGTTCTTCAGAAGCACGAAGGTCTCTGCTGCTACATCGCGGGCTGCCTGACGGTTCTCAGCGGTATAAATCTCGCTCTTGCTGCGCTTGGTGTTGCAGTAGCGGTAAGGGTCGCTGAACAGGCCCAGTTTATATTTCGCTTCCAGAATGCGGCGACAGGCGATGTTCACATCCTCCTCGCTCACCTTTCCTTCTGCTATGCTCTTAGCCAGATGCTTTACGAAGGCGTTGGAGCACATGTCCATATCGGTACCCGCCTTCAGCGCCTGTTCCGAAGCCTCCTGGATGTCTTTTGCCGTTCCGTGCTGCAGAATCTCGGCGATAGAAGCGTAATCGGTAACCACGAAACCGTTGAATCCCCACTGCTTTCTCAATACATCGGTCATCATCCATTTGTTGGCTGTAGCAGGTATGTAGTCGATGAGATTGAATGAAGACATCACGCTGCCTACGCCAGCCTTAACCACTGCCTCGTAAGGTGGCAGATACTGGTTCATCATGCGCACGCGGCTCATATCTACCGTGTTATATTCCTTACCGCTCTCAACGCCTCCGTACAGGGCAAAATGCTTCAGACAGGCCATGATGCGGTTGGCTCTCAGAATCTCTTCTGTGCGCATATCTACGCCCTGGTAGCCTTGAGTCATCGCTGCTCCCATCACGCCGCTCAGATAAGGATCCTCGCCATTTCCTTCGCTGATTCGTCCCCAGCGGGCATCGAGTGCAATGTCTACCATAGGAGAGAATGTCCAGTTGATGCCGTCGGCACTTGCTTCCTTGGCCGATACTTCGCCTACCTTCTTCATCGCCTCGGTATCCCATGAGCAGGAGAGGGCGAGAGGGATAGGGAACATCGTTTCGTAACCATGAATCACGTCCATACCTACGAGCAGCGGGATGCCCAGACGGCTATTCTTGACGGCGATTTCCTGCAGAGCCTTGATCTTGTCGAGCCCTTTGATATTGAAAACTCCGCCCATGTTGCCCTGGGCGATATCGCTGCCTACCTGAGTATCAAGTGCGCCGCCGGTGGTGATGTCGCCAGCTACCATCAGGTTCAGCTGACCAATCTTCTCCTGTAGCGTCATCTTCGCCATCAGTTGGTCGATATACTCCTTCATGGGTAGAATCTTGCCTTTCTTGGTTGTGGCAGTTACTTTTTTCTTAGGGGCTGCGGTATGGGCGAAAGCAGGTGCTGCCATAGAACCAGCCAAAAGAAATGTGAGTGATAAAAGTGCTGTTCTCATTGTTTATTATGTTAATTGTTATTTTTATGTTTATCTTTTGCAAAGATAATGCAAATGAGCGCAATGAAAGCTTGCTTTCAAATTGCCGAATGCAGCTTATCTTCTGCAAAGATAATAAAAAAGATGATACGATGCGCGATAGAAATGTTAAAATGTGGATGAACTTTTCTTTTTTAGATAGAAATGTATCTGATAATGAGATGGATAAGAAAAATGAAGAATATATAAAAAGTGGATGCGGTATAGACGAAAAATGCGAAGAAATCTACATTTCTTCTATATTTGATTTGTCGTTTCCGATTTTTTTATTACTTTTGCACATGAAACCTCATGAAAATAAATCAATCTTAAACGGAATCAAGTTGATGTATCGCGTAAATGAATTATGGGGAAAGGCATTCTTCTTCCTGCTCTTTGCCTTGATGCCTCTTTCTCTTGCAGCAAAAACAACAGATAATATAGAGCAGCTTCTTCATAGTCTGGACAACGCCATTGCCCATTCGGCTGATTATGTGAAGGTACGTGAAGCCCGAATTCGCGATTGGGAGCAGAAACTGAAGACCGCCAGGCGGCTAAGCAGTAAGTATGATGCCTGTTTTGCGCTCTTTGAGGAATACCGCTCCTACAAGAATGACATGGCGCTGAAATACATCAACCAGTGTATGGAACTTGCCTTCAGAATGGGCGATAAAAAGAAGGTGGAAAATGCCAAGGCGCTGCTTGCTTTCCAGGAATCTACCACGGGCGATTATGCCGAATCGTACGACCTGCTGAAGTCTGTCAATATCGCTGATCTTGATGCTGAGGGCAAACGCAACTACCTCTGGGCTTGCCAGCACCTGTATGGCGAGATGGCATATTATTCCAACGTTCCTTCCTTGAAGAAATATTATGCCGGCAAGCGTAATGCCTATCAGGCTGCAATAGACAGCACATTCAGCCATGAAGATGACCTTTATCTGCAGATGCAGGAGGTGAGGGTACGCGATGCAGGCAATATGAAGGAGGCTTTGCGATTGAGCGATAAACGGCTGGCGATGACGAAACCGGGCACCCATCAGTATGCCATTGTACAGTTTTATCGCGGCTTGACCTATAATCAGTTTGGCGATAAAGAACAGTTCCTCCGCTGCCTCTTGCGTTCTGCTATCTGCGATGTCCAGTTGGCTGTGATGGACCAGGGTTCTCTCTGGGAAGTTGCCAATCTTCTCAACGCCGAACCGGGCGAGCAGAAGCGCTCTCACGAGTATATCAAGTTTGCCTGGAAGTCGGCTACCGTTTTCAATACGCCTAGTCGCAGCCGCCAGATTATGCCTGTGCTCACGCAGATAGAGGAGGAATATCAGAAAGAACTTTCTTCGAGCAACCAGCATCTGCGGCTCATGGTAGCGTGTTCTGCCTTGCTTCTCTTTGTGGTTATGCTCTTGCTCTACTATGTCAACAAGCAGCGCAAGCGCATTGCTGCGGCCCATCATAAGCTGAAGGAAACCAACCATGCCTTGCAGTTGGCAAATGAGCGTCTTAACGAGATGAACCAGTCGCTCAACGAGATGAACCAGTCACTCAACGAGAGTAACAAGATGAAGGAAGTATATATTGGTCGATTCCTGCGCCTTTGTGCCATCTATGTCGACAAGATAGAGACCATGCGCAAGCGAGTAGTGAAACTGGTGAAGGCTAGAGAACTCAACAAGTTGCTGGAGCAGATGCAGTCTGGCGAGGCCTACATGGGCGAGCTGTATGAGTATTTCGATTCCGCCTTCCTGAAGCTCTTCCCTGACTTTGTTGAGGAGTTCAATGCCCTCTTGAAGCCTGAAGAGCGTATCGTGCTCGAAGATGACTGCCGTCTTTCTACCACCCTCCGTATCTTTGCCCTTATCCGTCTGGGCATCGAGGACAGTTCTAAGATTGCCGAGTTCCTTCACTATTCTGTGAACACTATCTATAATTATCGCGCCAAAATCAAGAATAGTGCCATCTGTGACAGGGAAGAGTTCGAGCAGCGTGTGAAGCAGATTGGCATGGAATAAGCCTTTCTGGGCGTATGGGTAAAACTTCCGATAATCAGGGCGTTGACTATTTTCTGGGAAAGAGTAAATGCTTCGGGTACCCATGTACGGCGTTTTGCCGTATTATATGGGTTAACTAACCGATAATCAGCGTGTTGATTGTTTTTGCGGAAAGAGTAAATGCTTCAGGTACCCATGCATCGCGTTTCGCGATGTATGGGTAGTCATCTGATAATCAAAATATTGATGTTTGTGTATCCCTGTTTCTGCGAACTTTGTGATGGATGATAGGCGATAGAAATCGCATAATAGTTTGACGTTGTGTTTTAAACGTCAAGTGGGTTAATCGTATGATAATCAAGATATTGATATTTTTGAAAATCCCCGTTTCTACGAGTTTGTCGATAGGATGAAAAGCATGGGAATACAATAAAAGTTTGTTACGGCGTTTCACCGTAACAAACTTTTATGCGTTATATTTATTTCTTCCCTCCGTTCAATTTCTCAGAATCGAATCATTCTTTTTAAAAGAGCTCGAAGGCTTTCTTGAGCTTCAGGTTATCGGCTGCATTACCAACAAGAGCCTCAAACTTTCCGGCTTCAGCTTTCCAGGATGAAGATGCCTCATCGTAGAAACTGAGGGCCTCTTTGCTGATGGTGATGCTGATATCCTTGCTCTCACCTGGCTGGAGATAAACCTTCTGGAATCCCTTCAGCTCCTTCTGAGGGCGGTCTACCGATGCCTTGACGTCGTGGATGTAGAGCTGAACCGTCTCGGCTCCGGCACGCTTACCTGTATTCTTTACGTTTACGGTAAAGGTGATTGTGCCGTCTTGCTTCATCTGCATCTTGTCGCTGCGGAGATTAGAGATGGCAAACTGGGTGTAGCTCAAACCGTGACCGAATGCAAAGGTAGGCTTGATGCGCTCCTTATCGGTCCAGCGGTAACCTACATAGATGCCTTCCTTATATTCCTCATCAATGATGTTGCCCTTCGTGCTGGCTCCACCTTCCTGACGCCAGGTTCCCGGATAGGTATTGAGTGCATGAGCACCTACTTCCTTCAGCGAGTTGACCCATGTAAACGGCAACTTTCCGCTAGGGTTGGCATCGCCTGTAAGGATGCTTGCAAGGGCTTCGCCGCTCTCCGAACCGATGAACCAGCCCTGTACGATGCCGGCAACCTTAGCCTTCCAAGGCATAGCTACCGCATTGCCCGAGATGTTGACATAAACGAAGTTTCTGTTTGCCTTAGCCAAAGCCTCGATCAGCTTATCCTGATGGTATGGCAACTCATAATGCTTGCGGTCGTGACCCTCACAGTCCTGGAAATCGCTCTTGTTCAGACCGCCAAACATGATGACATAGTCGGCAGTCTTGGCTTTCTCTACGGCTTCGGCTATCAGTTCAGCCTCGCTGCGCTTGTCTTCCAGGTTCTGGCCGGTTGTAACGCCATTGTAGTTGCCCGTTACATCGCCCACATATCCGCGGGCATAATCTACCTCGATGCCGTCCTTGCCCAAGCGTGTCTTCAGACCATCGAGAGGCGAAATCTCGCGCTGTACCTTGAGCGAAGAAGAGCCTCCGCCTACGGTCATCATCTTGATGGCATTCTCGCCCACTACCAGCACGCGCTTAGCCTTCTGGGTGTTGATAGGGAGCACATTGTTCCTGTTCTGGAGCAATACGATGCCTTCCTCAGCAATCTGTCTGGCAGCTGCATAATGGCTCTCTGAGCAGAGGAAACCATGAGGGCGGTTCGGATTCATCGTGGTGCGATAGAAGAGGCGCAATACGCGGCGCACCTTGTCGTCCAGCTCCTTCTGGGTGAACTTTCCTTCCTGTATGGCCTTCATGTAAGGCATGGAGAGATAATAGTTGTCGTAGGCATTGGTAGCGCCCATCGTAAGACCGTCTGTCCAGGTGCCGAACTCCATATCCAGCCCGTTCTTTACAGACTGTTCCAGGTCGTGAGCACCGCCCCAGTCGCTTACCACGACACCATCATACTTCCAGTCGCCCTTCAGAATCTTGTTCAGGGTCCACTGGTTGTGGCAGTTGTGCTCATTCTTATATAGATTGTAGGCTCCCATGATGCCCCATGTCTTACCCTTCTCAACAGCCGCCTTGAAGGCAGGGAGATAGATTTCATGGAGAGCACGGTCGCTGACGATTACGTTGACCTGATGGCGGTATTCCTCATCGTTGTTCAGGCAATAGTGCTTTACGCAGGCTGATATGCCCTTAGACTGCAATCCCTGGATATACGGCACTACCATGATGCTTGCCAGGAACGGATCTTCGCCCATATACTCGAAGTTGCGGCCGTTGAGAGGCGTGCGGTAGATGTTGACGCCAGGACCCAGAATCATGTCCTTGCCGCGATACAGGGCTTCTTCGCCCAATGCTTCGCCATAGATGCGGCTCATCTGCGGATTCCATGATGCGGCAAGACAGGTGAGGGCAGGGAAGGCTACACAGGAGTCGTTGGTCTGACCAGCCTGTTCCCACTCATCCCACAATACGTCAGGACGCACTCCGTGAGGTCCGTCATCCGTCCAGAAGTCAGGAAATCCCAAGCGTGGTACACCGGCTGATGAAAACTTGCTCTGAGCATGGATGATGCGTATCTTCTCTGCCAGCGTCATGCGGGAGATGGCATCATCGATGCGCTGCTCTACCGGCTTGGTCTGGTCGAGATAGACTGGCAATCGTCTGGTAGTCTGCTGTGCCTGAGATGGAGCGATGGCTGCAACCGACAGGACACATGATAAAATGAACTGTTTCATAAGTAATATTTATTATGGTTTGTTTATTTCTTGCAGTTGTTTGTTTTGCACACCGCCTCTCACGTTTTTTTGTGCGTTTAAGCGTATATGCTCATTCATCTGCAAAATTACTAAATAAATAATGAAAAAATGACGGGTGATAAGTGAAAAGTGGATGGGTATAAAAATAGAACTTTTGTAAACCACTGATAGTTAGGGAAATAAATGTGTTGTAGTGCGAATGAAAAGTGGCAGAGTGTGAACACTGAAAAATACTGATGTAACTTTTTAAGGGTGTTCCAGCCTCATTTTCTTAATTTTAATCCATCCACTTTCATATAGTTGCTAAAAATTGGTAAGTGACTGAAAATTAATAGTATAGACTGTTTTAGAAAAGTTTTCTTTCCACTTATCTGTTGAAGGTGCTAGGATTTATCAAAAAAACATATTATATTTGCAAACGAAAACACGGCTTAACGCATTTTAGGAAATGCACAGCCGCACAGTCTTAAACATTATTATAATAGAGTGAACTAACAAACAGATATTTTTCTAAACTAATAATCGAATATGAAAACAAAAAGTCTATTGCTGGCGACCGCATTATTGATGTCGACGTCAGCGTTCGCACAGAAAAACACCTTCAAGGGTGTCGTGTTGGATGACCTGGGTGAACCCGTTATCGGAGCCACCATTCAGGTAAAAGGCGTCAAGGGAGCCGGTGCAATTACCGACCTTGATGGTAACTTCGTCATCGATGCAGATGCTAACCAGACCTTGCTTATTACCTACATTGGCTACAAGGATGCAGAGATCCGTCCTTCAGCCAACATGAAGATTACTCTTAAACAAGACGACAAGGCTTTGGACGAAGTGGTTGTTGTAGGTTACGGTGTTCAGAAGAAGAGCGTGGTAACAGCTGCCATCGCCAAAGTGAGCACCGAAGATTTGGCTGGCAAGAGCCCAGTGCGTGTTGATAACGCATTGAAGGGTCTGGCAGCCGGTGTCAACGTAACCTCTTCATCGGGTCAGCCTGGCGCATCTCCTAAAGTTCGTATTCGCGGTACAGGTACTATCAACAATTCAGATCCTCTCTATATCGTGGACGGTATGCCTATCGAGGGTGGTTTGGATTACTTGAACCCAAGCGACATTGAGAGTATAGAGGTGTTGAAGGATGCCGCATCAGGTGCTATCTATGGAGCCCGTGCTGCCAATGGTGTAGTACTTGTTACCACCAAGAAGGGTAAGATGGGCAAGGCACAGATCAACTACAATTTCTCTTACGGCTGGCAGAGTGCATGGAAGAAGCGCGATGTAACCAGCGCTACCGATTATGCAATCCTTCAGAATGAGCGTGCCTTAAACGGCGGTCAGGCTCCTATCTATGCCGATCCTTACAACCTGACCGACAGCAACGGAAAACCTATCAAGGGCTTTGGTACCGATTGGCAGGACCTGGTATTCAATGACAATGCGCCAGTGCAGAATCATGAGGTATCTATCAGTGGTGCATCAGAAAAAATCAACTACTATCTCTCTATGGGCTATTATAAGCAGGAGGGTATCGTAGGCGGTAACTACGGACAGAGCAACTATGAGCGCCTCTCCCTCCGCTCTAACAATATATATAATGTGATGGATGCATCGAAGGAGCGCAACTTCCTCAACAAGCTCGATGTAAACGTCAATATGGCCTATACACGTGTCAAGAGTACTGGTATCGATGCCAACTCTATCTATGGTTCTATCCTCGGCAGTTCGCTCTATCTGGCGCCTACATTGGCTCCTACGGTGACAGACCCGGCAATGGTTAAGAAGTATTATGATACCTATGAGGATCCTAATACATACGATGCAGAAGGAAATATTACCGGCAGGCGCAATGCCTATGAATTGCTGCGTGATGCCAATGGCAATTATTATACAATCCCTGGTATGGGAGGTACCTATCAGGAGATGAACAACCCACTGGCCATGTTGAGCATTCCTGCTGCCAAGAACTGGTCGCACAAGTTTGTGCCTAAGTTCTCTATCGACCTGCAATTGTGGGATAATCTGAAGTATCACTTCACTTACAGTGCCGACCTCAGCTTCTGGGGAACAGACAGTTATGTGGCTTCCAAATACTATCTCTCTGGCAATAATAAACGAGAGCATACTGAGGCCTATAAGAGTTCGGACAAGGGCATCAACTGGCAGGTGGAGAATACCCTGACCTATGACAAGACCATCGGCAAACATAGCTTTGCTGTAGTGCTGGGCCAGAGTGCGATGAAGAACAAGAGCGACTATCTGAATGGTAGCCGTTGGAACCTTGTGAATGTAAACAAGCCTTCTATCGACTATGCTACCGGCAACTACGAGCAGACCATCGTGAAGGATGCTGACGGAAAGATCATCTCTGTAGGTGCGCCTCAGATTCAGCATAGCGTATCGGGCGGTAACAACGTGGTACATGCCATCTCTTCACTCTTTGGCCGTTTGAGCTACAATTACGATGAGAAATATATGCTCCAGGCTACAATCCGCCGAGATGGCTCAAGCCGTTTCGGACCATCTCATAAATATGGTACCTTCCCATCAGCTTCTGTTGGTTGGAACATCATGAACGAGAAGTTTATGGAGGGCACCCGCAACTGGTTGAGCAACCTCAAGTTCCGTGCCAGCTGGGGTAAGAATGGTAATGATAATATCGGAGACTTCCGCTATACCGTATTGACAGCCATGGGCAACAACGTGCTCTTCGGTAAGGATGCCATCAAGTTTAATGGTTCTAAGGCGAATGCAACAGCCAATCCAGACTTGAAGTGGGAGGAGAGTGAGCAGACTGATATCGGTTTCGACTTCGGATTCTTCGGCAGTGCATTGACCTTCAGTGCCGATTACTATGTGAAGAAGACCAACGGAATGCTGATTACGATGCCAATTCCTAGCTATGTAGGCGAGACAAAACCTATCGGCAATGTGGGTGATATGAAGAACTCGGGTCTTGAATTCGAACTCGGCTATAAGTGGAATGTATCAGATGCCCGCTTCCATGCAAAGGCAAATGTTACCTATCTGCACAACGAACTGACCAATTTGGGTAATGATACTGGTTTCATAGATTTGGACACCTTCCAGGGCATCTTTGGCGGTGGTACACGCGGTAGCAACGGCCAGCCATTCCCTTATTTCTATGGTTACAAAACAGCCGGAGTCTTCCAAAATATGGCAGAGGTTCAGGCTTATGTCAACAAGGACGGCGAGATGATTATGCCAAATGCCAAGCCGGGTGATGTACGCTTCGTAGACGTAGATGGAGATGGAGCAATCAGTCCGGACGACCGCACCAATATCGGTAACGGTACACCAAAATGGACCTTCGGTTTCAACCTCAATGCAGAGTGGAAAGGCTTCGACCTCAACCTCTTCCTGCAGGGTGTAACAGGCAATAAGGTGTTTGATGCTACCTATCGTACAGACGTATTCTCTGGCAACTTCCCTTCTTGGATGCTCGACAGATGGACGGGCGAGGGTACCAGCAACAAGTATCCTATCCTGAAGAACGGTGATGCTACCAACTGGCAGGTTTCAGACCTCTATATCTGCGATGGCTCTTACCTCCGTGTAAAGAACCTCTCACTGGGTTATACCTTGCCAAAGCAGCTTACACAGAAGTTGTCTATCAGTCACTTGCGTTTCTACGTGATGGCAGAGAACCTGATTACCTGGACCAAGTATTGGGGCTTCGACCCTGAAATCTCATCAGGTGGTACTTCTCTCGGTGTAGACTATGGTGTATATCCACAGGCTCGCACCTACACCATCGGCGTAAACCTTTCATTCTAAAATAAGAACCTTTAAAATAAAGACTATTATGAAGACAATAAAATATATAGCTTTAGGAGTGTTGGCAACCAGTATGACACTGGTAAACACATCTTGCAGCGACAGTTTTCTAGAGGTGGAGAACCCATCAGGTGAAAACCTCGAAGAATATTATACCACAGATGCCCATATCAATGAGGCTCTGAATGCGGCTTACGATCCTATCCACTGGCCAGACTGGGGATTGGGACAGTATAATGCTCTCAATATCGATGCCGAGATAATGGGCGATAACTTCTGGGTAGGCGGTTCCAACAAGACCGATATGCAGAACTGGCACATGCTGGCCAATTATGAAGCAAATGCTAATAATACGCTGAGTTCACTCTGGACCGTGGATTATTCAGGTATCAAGCGTTGTAATGACCTCTTGAAGTATATTCCTTGGGCAGAGGCAAATTTGACCGAGAGAAACAAGGCATCTTATGAGATGCAGGGCAGAGCACTGCGTGTATACTTCTACAACAACCTGTGGCATTACTTCGGCAATATACCGTTCTATCTTGAGAACCTTTCAAGCCCTTATACTGCTCCTCAGTTGAAAGCTGATGAGGTTTACAGCCAGCTTATTGTCGAGCTGGAATCCGTAATCGATTCTAAGGTCTTGCCTATGCGCTGGGATGACAAGAACTGCGGTCGCATGTCGCAGGCGATGTGTTACATGATGTATGCCGAGATGGTGATGTATCAGAATGACAAGACACGCTATCCTAAGGCATTGCAATATATGCAGGAAATCATCGGCGATACAGGCAATTATGACCTCGTAGACGATTTTGCCTCTATCTGGAAGGAGAGTGGCGAATGGTGCAAGGAGAGCATCTGGGAAGTGAACTACGAAGATGGTAACAACGAGCGCGGCTGGAATTCTCCTCTTGCTATCGGCGGTACCGTATTGCCAACCTTGATTTCTCCAAACTCTTGGCCTGGTGGCGATGGTTGGGACAAAGGCGGTGACGGTTGGGGATTCTTGCCGGTAAGACAGGAAACCTACGATATGTATGGTACTGGCGATAAGCGCCGTGATGCAACCATCTGGGATGTTCGTGGTGTAGAGTATACAGAGCGCTATCAGGATACTCATCTCTGGCTGGCTAAATATCGTCCATTCACAGAAAATAATGCGGATGCAGGCTTTGATAACAACCTGAATTATAACAATAACCTCCGTGTTTATCGCGTAGCTGAAGCTTATCTCAATGCTGCAGAACTGTTGCTTGAGACTGGTGGTGATGCTGGCTTGGCAAAGGATTATGTGAATAAAATCCGTCGTCGTGCTGGAATCGCAGAGCTTGGAGCCGTAACTCTGGATGATGTCATCAATGAGCGCCGCTTGGAGTTTGTAGGCGAGGGTAAGCGTTACTTCGACCTCGTTCGTACAGGCAAGGCTGCCAGCGTATTGGTGCCAGATGAGTATGGCTATCGTACCAATTCTTGGACAGAATCTAAGAAGTATATCCCAATTGCTCAGGCAGAGCTTGACTCAGACCCAGCATTGGTACAAAACAATTACTAATACATTAAAATGGTAACGATTATGAAAAAGATATTATATCATTCAGCATTTGCATTCCTAGCAGCCTTTTTGCTAGGAGCATGCTCCCCAGAAGATTTTAGCGGTGCCAATGGCGAATTGCCTAACATTGCTGATTATGCTGACAACTTCAATATCAGTGTTGATCAAGACATCAATACAGCTAATTTCAGTTTTAACTCAACAGAGGGCATCACCCCAATTTGGGTAATTGATGGTGCTTATTCTTCAGACTATACATTGAGCAAGTACTATCGTAAGAAGGGAACATACGATGTGGAGTGCTTTGTGAAGAATCGCAATGGTATTAGCAAGGAGAGCGTCAAGAAGCAATTCACGGTGGAGAAAACCAAGATGAATGGCTTCGCAGGTTTCGTAGAGGATAGTGAGTTTAATCTCTTCAAGAAAATTTCCTTCCCTGAAAAACCTTCTGCTGGCTATTATGCTCCAGGATGGAGCCAAATTGCTGACCCGGTTTGTAGCTACAGCAAGGGATGCTATACATTGAAGCTCCCTGAGGCAACTACCGAACGTTGGCAAGCTCAGGTTCCTTTCACCAACTTAGGTATCTCTACTTCTGCCGACAAGCACTACGATTTCTCTGTCATCTTGACATCAAACTTGGGTCATGGTGGTGTGAAGGTTAAGCTCTGCCAAACAGACGATGATGATGCTATCTTGATGGATAAAGACATAAAGTTGGAGGCTGGTGAACCAAAATGTCTCTTCGGCTCTGACCTCGACGGTGTGGACATCTCAAACTTGAAGATTGTCTTCGATTTTGGTGGCAACAAAGCTGGCGATGAAATCATGATAGAGAGCCTTGTATTGAAAGACCATGCCAATGATGACGGAACGGAAGTACCAGAGGAAATCAAGGTGCCTTTCGATTACAATACAGCAGGAAATCTTTGGAAGGCTGTGGATGAGGCTCAATTGTTTGTAAATACCAATTGGTTTGGCGATGCAGGTTGGGGAGCTATAGATTGTTCTCCGGTTATCACCCATAAGGGCAGTAAGCATACAATTGTTATCCCAGTTGAAACTCCGGCTGAACAATGGCATGCACAGTGGGCATTAACAGAGGCTCCTATATCTATTAAGATGGGTCAGAAGGTGGATTTCTCTTGCAAGGTTACTACTACAGCTAAGTTGCCTTTAGCAACATTTAAGTTGTGTGACACAGGTAATGATGACAGCTATTTGTTTGCTGATATGTATCAGAACGTTAATGGTGAATATGTGGTTCGTTATGACAATGCGACTATCCAAGGTAGTAAGGCAGGTGATATGGAGAAAGTGAAGCTTGTTATGGACTTCGCTGGCGCGCCTGTTGATGCAGAAATAACTGTCAGCGATATCGTTTTGATTGTGAAATAGGCTTTAGGTTTTATAGGTTTATATAGAATTATACAGGAGCTGCTCCTATGAATAAGTAGGAGTGGCTCCCTTTCTAAATTTTAAATGACATGAAATTCTTGAAAATATTTTCCTTCCTTCTCTCGCTTATGCTGCTTTCTTGCAGCAGCAGCTCTTCTGACGGCGATGGAGAGGTGACGATATCCTGCTCTCCTACGAACATAGATGTTCCTGCTAAGGGCGGTACTTATAAAATCATGATTGTGGCTTCTGAAGGAGGCTGGGAGGCGAGAGCATCCTTCCCTGGAGAAGGTCCTACGGCAAATGTATACCCTTGGTTTAAAGTGAGTACCAGCGGTAATAACAAAGCTATGGGTATGGTAACTGTAGATGTGGAAGAGAATAAATCGTCTGTAGCTCTTGACGGAAGTGTCGAGATTTCATTAGAGGATAAGAAGGTATCGGTGCCAGTGCATCAGGCTGGAAAACAGGTCACTCCTATTGAAGGGGGCGAAATGGTGATTCCTGAGGGGTACAAACTGGTCTGGAATGATGAGTTTAATGAAGGCTCTGAGTTGAATAGTACCGACTGGCGTCATGAGGTGCAGAAGTCGGGCTGGGTGAATAATGAACTTCAGAATTATGCGAACGGCTCTGCTGATGGTAAGCGTGTAACAGAAATTGCAGGTAACCGGCTTTATATCAACTGTTTCAAGGGCAGCAACGGCAAGATTTATTCGGGTCGCGTATATGCTCACGAAACCCAGGGCTGGCTTTACGGTATCTTCGAAGCTCGCATCAAATTGCCTAAAGGTAAAGGCACATGGCCTGCTTTCTGGATGATGCCTTGCAACAATGATTTCGGAGCAAATCCTTGGCCTAAATGTGGCGAGATTGATATTATGGAAGAGGTCGGTGTTAATCCTAACTATACTTCTTCGTCGCTCCATACAGAGAAGTTTAATCACGTGATGGGAACCCAGATTACCAAGGAACGTCTGACTGCGGGTGCTGAAGACGGTTTCCACGTTTATCGCCTGGAGTGGACTCCTGATTATATCAAGACCTATGTGGATGGTAAGGAACTGCTCAATTTCAACAATGACGGTAAAAATGATGTGGGTTCATGGCCTTTCAATAAACCATTCTATGTTATCCTCAACCTGGCTTGGGGCGGTGATTGGGGCGGCATGAAGGGGGTTGACGAAAGCGCCCTCCCTGTTCAGATGGAAGTGGATTACGTGAGAGTATTCCAGAAAAAATAAGGCTTGATTTTTTTAACTATATAAATAATAAGGTCTTAGGATAAGTCGTATCTGCACTTACTCCTAAGACCTTTTTCTTTTGTTCCAATTTCGCTTTTTATTGTCTTTTTCTGCTTTTCTTGCTTACAATTTGCTCATTTCGAATAAAAGTTATAATTTTGCAGTTGAATTTCAAAAATCAGGAAAATAGAATGAAACAGAATAATAGTAATTTATTATATCATCTTGTGGCTTTTGTCACCGTAGCTATCTGGGGAACCACCTTTGTATCTACCAAGGTGCTGATGCTGAACGGACTTTCGCCAGCACAGATCTTTACGCTCCGTTTCAGTATCGCATACATGATGATGCTGATGGTGAATCATAAGCGGATGTTTGCTGATAGCTGGAAAGATGAGTTTAAAATGGCGATGCTGGGTATTACGGGCGGTTCACTCTATTTTCTGAGCGAGAACGAGGCGATGAATTATACCACAACAACCAATACTTCGCTCATCGTATGCTCCTGTCCGCTCTTTGCTACCTTGCTGGTTCGTCTGGTTTATCGCCATTCTTCGCGTATCAACATGATACAGCTGTTGGGCTCTCTGCTTGCTTTTGTAGGTATGATTATCGTGGTGCTGAATGGCAGATTCGTGCTGCATCTGTCGCCTGTAGGTGATGCCTTGGCTTTTACGGCATGTATGAGCTGGGCTGTCTATTCGCTCCTGATGAAATCGGTATCGGGCGATTATGGCGCAGCTTTTATTACCCGCAAGGTCTTCTTCTATGGTGTGCTTACCATCTTGCCTTATTATCTTATTATCCCTGGGTGGCCGGCATGGGATGTGTTTATGAAGCCTCAGGTGGTGGGTAATCTCTTGTTCCTGGGCTGTTTGGCATCCATGATATGTTTCCTTACCTGGAACTGGTGTATCTCTAAGTTGGGTGCCGTGAAAGCTACCAACTGGGTTTATTTCAATCCTATCACCACAATGATTTTCGCCTCTCTGGTATTAGACGAAAAGATAACTCCTTACTTCCTGGCAGGTGCCTGCTGCATTCTGGCAGGTATGTATATTGCGGATAGAATGACGAAGTCGGAATAAAAAATGACGAAGGAGGAATAAAAAGAGGGTGTGTCATAAGTCACATCCCATACGCCCTGAAAGTTCAGTTATATAATATTTGTTTAGGTTTTTATTAGGCGTTCCGCCGGATTTACTGTCCGGCGGAGCGTTATGGAGATTTCTTATTCTTCGATGACTGAAATCTGCATAGAAACATCCTCTTTTGGGCGATCGCCACGCAATGTTTCGCAGTTCTGAATCTTTTCTACGATGTCAAGTCCTTCCTCTACTTCACCGAAAACGGTGTATTGGTTATCGAGGAAAGGTGTTCCGCCTATTTCTGTATAAGCCTTCTGCTGCTCTTCGGTAAACTTAGGATAGCCCTGCTCCTTGCAGCGCTTCTTGGTTTCATCCACCAGTTCGTCCTGGAGTTTCATCAGCCCCTCACGGTCGCGGTTGCGGCGGAAGTTCATGATTTCATCATGATGTTCTTTGGCAAGCTGGTTGAAGATGTTCTGTTCCATCTGCATGCCCATCTGCTTTTCCATCTGCTTCAGTTCATTCTGCTTGTAGGTCTTTCCCCATACAATATAGAACTGGCTACCGCTGCTCTCTCGTTCTGGGTTTACCTCATCTCCCAAACGGGCTGCGCTCAAGGCTCCACGCTTGTGGAAAAGTTGTGGATAAACGAACTCGGCAGGGATGGTATAGTCAGGACCACCAGTGCCCAGCATCTTGCCTTTAGGAGCGCCTTTGCTGTCTGGATCGCCGCCTTGAATCATAAAATCCTTGATGACACGATGGAAGAGAGTGCCATCGAAATATCCCTCCTTTGCCAACTTCAAGAAGTTGTCACGATGCTGAGGGGTCTCGTCGTAGAGGCGTACCTTGATGTCGCCCTCTGATGTCTTTATCAATACTTTAGCCATAATAATTTATAATCAGTATATTTTTTTTATCGGTATATTTCGTAATCGGTATATGTCGTAATCAGTATGTTCTTTTTACCTTTTTACTTTTTTACCTTTTTACTTTTCGTAATACTCATTCCACTCCTTCATAGCCTCCTGCCAGTCGGTCTGTTCACCGCTGGCTACGGCTTCTTTCAGTCTCTCTGCCTCGTCGCGAGCCTTATCTCGGGCACGTTTTGCCTTCATTGCCTCTATGGTGGCATCGTCGAGAATCTGAATGGCGCCACGCTTGATGGCTGCCTGCAACTCCTCTTCTCCGAAAGCCTTGCCAGGCTCATTGAAGTCAGAGATATTGAATTCATAATCCACGCGAAGGTCGTGGCGTATCATTTTCTGTTGTAAACGGTTGCCTGCGTTTTTGAGTCGCAGCAACTTGCCGATTTCCTTGATTTCTCCTGCTGAGTATTTGTTTCTTCCCATTAATATGATTTGATATTATTATTTTTGCGTGCAAAATTAAGCATAATCCTCGATAAAACCAAGAAAAGTTTCAAGGAATTCACAAAAGAATCCCTTTCTCCCTTTACTTTCTTGCCCTTTTTACCCTTTTACCTTTTTACCCTTTTACCTTTAAATCACTTCCATGCCTTCTTCTGGTTCAGTTCTATCAGGCGGTCGAATTCAAAGTCGGCTTTGATTTTATCCAATATCCTCTTTACGATGATATTCATCACGCTTCCTTTGCTGTAGTTGGCTGAGCACATGAAGTTTACCCGTCCCTCCTTGACAAGCTGGCAGGCTGTTTTCTGTTTATCCTCGTTATCATATACGGCAATCGAGTGACCGCCATGTTCCTTTACCATCTTCATGCAAGGCACATCGGTTTCTCCATCTCCGAAATATATCATTCGGGGGAAAGGGATAGGGCGCTTTTCGTCGGGGATATACTGGTTCACTCTTCTGTTGTCGCTCACCTGTTTGATACCCTTGTTGATTTTGAAGAGGAATTGCGTCTTGGTAGTATAGTCTACGGCTACGGCTGGCCAATAGGCGATTCCCTCCTTATTGTAGAGAAAGGAGCAGGCGTAGATGTTCTCAAATTCGTGAGCGATAGGTGTGCCCTCTATCATCTCCTTCAGTCCCGAGGAGTTGATGTAGTGCTTTACGTCCAGTCCGATACTGTTGCCATATTCATTCACGAGCGAAAACCATTGTTTTACGCCGCGGAACAGTTCTACATCCTTGCCGAATTTCTGAAAAGATTCCCGAGTGAGCGAGATATTGTTCTTCTTGGCTTCGTCGAGCATCAGATACATATAGGTCAAAATGCCGTTGGCATCCTTACCCTCTGCAAACTTTCTGTTTTTCTCCCAGAACTCGTCTTTTGTCTTGCCTGTAGCCTGTATGAATCCAAACTCCTGCATATTGCCCGGCGACAGTGTGCCGTCGAAATCATAAACCAGCGCTACCTGTGGTCTCTTCTTTGCCATATCTCGTTCTCCTTTCTTTTATATTTACCCTAAACTATCTATCTCTTTCGGGCGATGTTCTATCTCCCTTAATTTGCAAATATACATAATTTTCAGCGAATTAGCAAACTATTGGGATATAAAAAAACATAATGAAACAAAAAAGGCGTACAAAACTCATTTCTGAGCATTGTACGCCTTTATTATAATATTAATCTGTATTACTTAACCTCTTCGAAGTCAGCGTCTTGTACGTCCTGAGCGCCATCATTTCCGCCCTGTGCCTGCTGACCACCCTGAGCACCTGCCTGCTGGCCGCCCTGATACATCTGCTGAGAAGCAGCCTGCATGACGGTGTTCAAGTTGTTCATAGCTGAATCGATAGCTGCAACATCACCTGCCTTGTGAGCATCCTTCAACTGCTGCAAAGCCTGCTCGATACCTGGCTTCTTGTCAGCTGGAATCTTATCACCGTTATCCTTCAGGAAGTTCTCGGTGGTGAAGATCATGCTGTCAGCCTGGTTCATCTTGTCAATCTTCTCGCGCTCAGCCTTATCAGCAGCAGCGTTCTGCTCTGCCTCAGCCTTCATGCGGTTGATCTCGTCCTCGCTCAAGCCAGATGAAGCTTCGATGCGGATGCTCTGCTCCTTACCGGTAGCCTTATCCTTAGCTGATACGTTCAATATACCGTTGGCATCGATATCGAAGGTAACCTCAATCTGAGGAACACCACGGCGAGCTGGAGCGATACCTGTCAGGTTGAACTGACCGATGCTCTTGTTCTGAGCTGCCATTGGACGCTCACCCTGCAATACGTGGATGGTAACCTCTGTCTGGTTATCAGCTGCTGTAGAGAATACCTCGCTCTTCTTGCAAGGGATAGTTGTATTGGCATCGATGAGCTTAGTCATCACACCACCCATAGTCTCGATACCGAGAGTCAATGGAGTAACGTCGAGCAATACGATGTCACCAACACCCTCTTCCTTGTTCAGAATGGCACCCTGGATAGCTGCACCTACTGCAACAACCTCATCTGGGTTAACACCCTTAGAAGGCTCCTTGCCGAAGTAGTTCTTAACGAGTGTCTGAACGGCTGGGATACGGCTTGAACCACCAACCAGGATAACCTCGTCGATATCTGATGTAGAGAGTTTAGCATCACGAACGGCATTCTGGCAAGGTACCAAGCAAGCCTGAATCAGGTTGTGAGCCAACTGCTCGAACTGTGCACGGGTCAAAGTCTTAACCAAGTGCTTTGGCATACCGTCAACGGCTGTGATGTATGGCAAGTTGATTTCGGTAGATGTAGAGCTTGACAACTCAATCTTAGCCTTCTCAGCTGCTTCCTTCAAACGCTGCATAGCCATAGGGTCCTTGCGGAGATCTACGCCTTCTTCAGCCTTGAAGCCATCAGCCAACCAGTTGATGATTACCTGGTCGAAGTCATCACCACCCAGGTGAGTATCACCATTGGTAGAAAGTACCTCGAATACGCCGCCACCGAACTCCAGAATAGAGATATCGAATGTACCACCACCCAAGTCGAATACGGCAATCTTCATATCCTTGTTAGCCTTGTCAACACCGTAAGCCAAAGCTGCGGCTGTAGGCTCATTTACGATACGCTGAACGTTCAAACCTGCAATCTGACCAGCCTCCTTTGTAGCCTGACGCTGTGAGTCAGAGAAGTAAGCAGGAACTGTGATGACAGCATCTGTAACCTCCTGTCCGAGATAATCCTCTGCAGTCTTCTTCATCTTCTGGAGAACCATTGCAGAAATCTCCTGTGGAGTATACTTGCGACCCTCGATTTCAACACGTGGATAACCACCCTCGTTTACTACTGTGTAAGGCATTGCCTCAGCCTCTTTCTGGCTCTGAGTGTATGTCTCACCCATGAAACGCTTGATAGAATATACTGTGTTCTTAGGGTTTGTGATGGCCTGACGCTTAGCAGGATCACCTACCTTGCGGTCACCATCCTTAACGAAACCTACTACTGATGGAGTAGTACGCTTACCTTCACTGTTAGCGATTACAACTGGTTCGCTACCTTCGAAAACGGCAACACAACTGTTTGTGGTACCCAAGTCAATTCCAATTACTTTTCCCATAATTATATCTTTTTTTATTTTTATCGTTATTAATATGTTATTTATCTCATGAACTTGCTGGCTAATGGAAGTCTGCCGAAGATATGCATCTGTCGGGAACCTCTATATTCAGCGTTCACGCTTTCCGTCATAACAAAGCATGTGCCAAGGGATTGTAAAATTTAAAGTGGCTGACAAGGTGTCAGATAATGCTGACAAAATAAAAGGAATCAAGATATGGGAGGCGATAAAATGTCGCATTCTCCCTATCTTGATTCCTGTAATATGATTGAGAAATCTTTCTTTTCAGATAAAGCTCCTATATATAATAAGGTGTGAAACCTTATCTGGCTTTATTTCTGTTCCTTAGCAGCAAGTGCTTCGCGAACCTTAGCTTCCAGTTCATCGAGAAGTTCAGGGTTATCCTTGAGCAATGCCTTGCAGGCATCGGCACCCTGTCCGAGTTTAGAACCGCCATAGCTATACCAGCTGCCGCTCTTTTCGATGATATCGTTGGCTACAGCCAGACCGAATACCTCGCCGGCACGGCTGATACCTTCGCCAAACATGATGTCGAACTCTGCCTTGCGGAAAGGAGGAGCCACCTTGTTCTTTACTACCTTTACGCGAACCAGATTACCTACTACCTCATCGCCGTCCTTGATGGCTGTTGCCTTGCGGATATCCAAACGCACTGATGCATAGAACTTCAATGCATTACCACCGGTGGTTGTCTCTGGGTTACCGAACATTACACCAATCTTCTCGCGCAACTGGTTGATGAAGATGCAGGTAGTGTTGGTCTTGCTGATGGTAGAAGTGAGCTTGCGGAGAGCCTGACTCATCAATCGAGCCTGAAGACCTACCACATTGTCACCCATATCGCCTTCGATTTCCTTCTTAGGAGTCAAGGCGGCTACAGAGTCAACAACTACGATGTCTACAGCAGCAGAACTGATCAGCTGGTCTGCAATCTGCAACGCCTGCTCACCATTATCTGGTTGTGAAATCCACAAGTTATCAACATCAACGCCCAATTTAGCCGCATAGAAACGGTCGAAAGCGTGCTCTGCATCAATGAAAGCAGCGATACCGCCAGCCTTCTGCGCCTCTGCGATGGCGTGGATAGCCAATGTTGTCTTACCAGAAGATTCCGGACCGTAAATTTCGATGATACGTCCCTTAGGATAACCGCCTACGCCCAGTGCATTGTCGAGAGCGATACTGCCTGTAGGGATAACTTCGATGTTCTCAACGTGCTCATCTCCGAGTTTCATGATAGAGCCCTTACCGAAGTCCTTTTCTATCTTAGCCATGGCTGCCTGAAGAGCTTTCAGCTTGCCTTCATTGGGATTCAATTTTCCCTCTTGCATTTCTTTTGCCATATCTTATTTAGTTTAAAGTTTAGTCGATTTCCAAATCGCCATCAAACACCTCGTGCCATGGCAATCCCTGCTTGTTGAGCTGCTCCATGAATGGATCTGGGTCGAACTCCTCTACGTTCCAAACGCCTGGTTCCTTCCAGATGCCCTTGAGGAACATCATGGCACCAATCATGGCTGGCACACCGGTGGTGTAGCTTACGCCCTGCATACCGGTTTCGTTGTAAGCCTCCTGGTGCTTGCAGTTGTTATATACGTAGTAGGTGCGCTCCTTGCCATCCTTCTTACCGCGGATGCGGCAACCGATAGATGTTTCGCCGTCATAGTTCTCACCGAGATCCTGTGGGTTAGGCAATACGGCCTTGAGGAACTGCAGAGGAACAATCTTCACCTTGGCTGTCTTGCCTGAACCGTCTGCCAATGGAGCCTCGTATTCGATTTCGTCGATGCGGCTCATGCCGAGGTTCTGGATGCAGTCGAGGTAGGTGAGATACTGCTGACCGAAGGTCATCCAGAAGCGTGCCTCCTTGATGGTAGGGTAGTTCTTCACCAGACTCTCCAACTCCTCGTGGTGCATCAGATAGCTCTCGCGAGGACCGATGTTAGGGTAGGTGAGAGGCTTGTGGATAGAGAGAGGGTCGGTTTCAATCCATTCGCCATCCTTATACCAGAGTCCCTTCTGGGTAATCTCGCGGATATTGATTTCTGGGTTGAAGTTGGTTGCGAAAGCCTTGTGATGGTTACCGGCGTTGCAATCCACGATGTCGAGCACCTCAATCTCATCGAAGTGATGCTTGGCTGCATAAGCGGTGAAGATGCCTGATACTCCTGGGTCGAAACCGCAGCCGAGGATAGCGCAGAGACCAGCCTGTTCGAACTTATCCTTGTATGCCCACTGCCATGAGTACTCGAAGTGAGCCTCGTCCTTAGGCTCATAGTTAGCGGTATCCATGTAGTTGCAACCGCAAGCCAGACAGGCATCCATGATAGTAAGATCCTGGTAAGGCAAAGCTAGGTTGATGACAAGCTCAGGCTTGTAGCTATTGAAGAGAGCCTTCAACTGCGCAACGTCGTCGGCATCCACCTCAGCTGTCTGAATATCCATCTTGTAGCCCTTGGCATGGATATCCTTAACCAGCTTATCGCATTTTTCCTTGCGACGGCTAGCAATCATAAACTCGGTGAAAACGTCCTGGTTCTGGACGATCTTGAAGGCAGCCACGGTAGCCACGCCACCTGCGCCAATCATAAGTACTCTACTCATTTATAATTTTATTTTTTTATGTTTATTAATTTAAAGTTTATTTTATTTCATCTGCCGAAATCCCCAGGGCATTCATGAGTGAATAACCGAGAATCTCCTGTCTGAAGTTGCCGCCTGGCATGGGCTGCATGGCAAAGAGGGTGATGCGTTTGTCGTCGTCATCTACCTTACGGAGTATCTCGCGGAGTCGGTCGTAAGCATCTCCATCCTCAGAATTTGGGATTACCATCACTCGCTTCACCTCCTTGGCGTTGCATACGGTGCGTGCCACATCTACGAGGAAGTCATCCTTGCCTACCATCTTCTCCTCTGTAGGATAAGAAGAGATGATGAATTCTCCGAGCTTATCATCCTTGAAAGCCTGAGCGTTCAGATCCTTCTCATAGTTGGCAGGGCGGAAGTTCTTCATCGCCATCGACTGCTTGTCGTGGATAAGCACAACCTGTGTCTCGTGCTCGTCCTCTCTCAGACCTCCGTCAAGGGCAATGCAGACTGCCCATTGTGCCATATCGGCTGGTTGGATGCGACGGTTAATCATTCGTTCGAAGTTGACTATCAGGTCGAAAGCCACTCGGTCGATATAGTCGGCATCAGCGATAATTACATTCTCGCTCCATTTTATGTTGTTTGTATCTAATGTATTCATTGGTGCAAAAATTAAGCAAACGAGCATGATGAAAGCTTGCTTTCAAATTGTCGAATGCAGATTATTTCTGCAAATTTACGAATAAATTTCGTAATTAAGGCATTTTGGAAATATAAAATAATAAAAAAGATAGTATTTTCATCATTTCTTCATTTGATGGAATACTATCTTCAGTATTTTATGTGATAATCCGGACTCTTCTTCTTTCTGTTCTCCGAAGTCTTTTATGCGATAATTTTCGCCAGATAATGTCCGGCGAGAACGGCGATAAGTCCCAGCGCCAGACTTCCGAAGAGATAGAGCATCATATAGAGGTAATTCTCTTCTTTCATCAGTCCTGCTCCCTCGTTCATAAAGGTAGAGAAGGTAGTGAATCCTCCGCAGAATCCCGTGGTGAGCAGCAGTTTGGCAGATGGCGACATCCATCCCCCTTCCCGCCAGTTCAATCCCGAAAGGAATCCGATGATGAGGCATCCCGCCACATTCACCGCCATCGTTCCGAACGGAAAGGCAATCACCGTGCAGGATTGCACCAACTTTGAAATCCAATATCTCATGCCGCCTCCGAAGAAGCTGCCAATGCTTACTATCAATACTTCTTTCATCTCCTTATTTATAATGTATAATATATAATAAAATAACTTGTATGATATTTCCTTGTATATACTATCAGCCTTGCCGCTATTCTCTTTGAGTATGTTCTGCAATTCTTTCGAACGGCTTTTCAGTCCGTGCTAACTGATAGAACAATCTTAAGTTTGTTCCTCTCGGACAGAAAACCGTATAATCCTTTACATAATCATTTCTCAAAATATGTGCCAATGGCTATGATAGGGATGTTTTCCATCCATTCTTGGTCTACATATCCTTTCATGGAGATACGTAACCCTTTCAACCCTGGGTTGTCTTTGATGAATTGTGCCAGGGAACGCGCACGTACGTTTTCCTCTGCCTTCACTTCTACTGGTATAACCCTTTGGCTATCTTGAATGATGAAATCAATCTCCGAAGGAGTCTTGGTATTGCTCCAGTAATAGGGCTTTAATCCCAAGGCCAACAGTTGCTGTAGCACATACTGTTCTGTAAATGCACCTTTGAACTCAGTGAATGCATTGTCGCCTATCAGCATCTGGCCTGCTGAGGCATCTGTCATGCATGCCAGGAGACCACAATCTAATAAGAACAGTTTAAAGGCATCCCTATCTTCATTAAATTTAAGCGGCATTTTAGGTTCCTTGATGCGGCTCACCTTATATACAATGCCGGCATCTACCAACCATTGTATGGCCTGTTCAAAATCCTTGGCTCTGCTACCTTTGCGCACAGCTCCATAGATGAACTTCTTGTTTTCACGTGCCAGTTGAGAAGGGAGAGAATCCAGCACCTCCCGGATTCTTGTAGATTCCGCAGCTGAAGTATGTTTGGAAATATCCCTGCGATAGGCTTCCAGAATATCACGCTGCAGGGTGCGAACCTGCTGCAAGTCTGTATTTTCGATGAATTTGCTTACCACTCCTGGCATGCCGCCCACAAAGTAATATTGCCGGAGCAGTTCCGTCATCTTGGGTTTCATGATGTCGATAAGTCCCCAGTCTTTTGAATGGAGTAATTCTATCCAATTTTCATTGCCGGTTGCATCAAGATATTCCTCGTAATCCATGGGGTACATGGTAAGCATATCTACTTTCCCTACAGGAAACGACTCTCCTTTACCCAGGGTAACCCCAAGGAGGGAACCTGCTACCATAATATGGTATTCGGGAGCTTTTTCGCAAAAGTACTTCAAACTATGGAGTCCTCTCGGAATCTCCTGTATTTCATCCATGATGATGAGAGTAGCAGCAGGTGTAATCCTTACGCCAGTAATGGCTTGGATGGTTATGAGGATTCTGTCTATGTTGTAATCAAGCTCAAAGAGCTGTTTCATTCTTGGTTCATCGTCACAGTTGATATATGCTACGTTTTTGTATTCCTTTTTTCCAAAGTGCTGCATGATCCAAGTCTTACCCACTTGTCTGGCACCTAGTAACATCAAGGGCTTTCTGTCCTTGCTTTCTTTCCATTTCAGAAGTTGCTTGTATATCTTTCTTTTCATAACTAACTGGAATTTAAATATTTCTGTTGCAAAGATACACTTTTTCGATGATAAAAACAAGTAAATTATACACTTTTTCGATGATAACGAATGTTAAATCATACATTTTTTCGATGATAACGAATGTTAAATCATACATTTTTTCGATGATAAGGTAGTAAAAAGACTGTCACCGCTTGTTCATCTTCGGATGATGACGACACTCCGGCTACTGGTGATATTAAGACCAACATCGTTGGTACATGAGAACTTACGCATATTAAGGGGTGGTATTGGGCTGATGATGAGGATGAAAGCCATATCACTGTAGATAAAAGTCCTGAAAGTGATGATAAATTTAGATTTTCTCTCAATGCTAATGGTGGTTGCATTTGGTATGATTATGATGCAGGGACTTGGAAATCTTATTCAGGAATTACTAAATATGAATTGAATGCCAACATTTTGATTATTAAGGATTCCTATTCTTCAGGGGATGAAACTGATTGGCAAACTTGCAAGCGCTTTAAGATTGTTTCTATCAAAGGTAATACGATGATTTGTACTGTATGCTTAATGGATGAGGGTGATACAGAACTTACATTTACGAAAAGATAAATATTAAAATAAACTAAGGATAGAGAAAAGCAGTATGTTGCGTGTTTTTCATACTGCTTTTCAGCTTACTTTTTGATTCTGTTGTTCTGGCGCAGAGAGTTGATCTGTGCCAACTTCTGCTCCCGCGAGTAAGGATGCAATAACATGTATTGTTCCCCCTTTAACGCAGCCAAGCTGCTCTGACGGTGAAAATCGTTTATATAAGATCTTTCCAGTACTGAATTGTTCTGCATAATCATCTAATTTTGCTAGACCTTCAGATGTAAATCCTTCATTGATTATGTCACTGATGGACATCCAAAAATCATGGTTTGTCATAAATTATATTGTTTGATAAATTCTATTGGTGGCAAAGTTATAGTTTTTCTTCGATAACACCAAATAATTTGGGCTTTATTTCACATTTGCCAGCAAATTGTTTCAATACATCTTTCTTTTCCCGTTGTCCTTGAAATTACATGGCGATGTAGGAATCTCTGCGTCGGGACGTAGGAAAGATTACGTCGCCATGTAGTAAAGTCTACATCGGGACGTAATTTTTGGGGTATCTATAAGGTATCATATCAGATTCTTTTTAGATTTAGCGTCGAGTTTATACGCACACGAAAAAAGTTTTTTCGAAAAAAAATTTTATGTGCAAGAAATAAATGGGGAGAAAATGCAGAAGCTGAGTGCTATTGTGACCACGATTTCTGATAAGCAGTATCATAATGATTAACTGCCTGGAGAAGGTTGTAGATAGGATTGATTTAGTAGAATGAGTTGGTTCTACTGGATGACGGAGTCGGCTCGATGGGATAAAGGAGTCAACTCAATAGGTTGATGCAAGCGTCTTCGTGAGTTGAAAGACATTACTCCTCGGGTTCCAGAAGATACCTTCTCAGCAGTTGCCACTAGGCTCAGCAGGTCTGCCGAGCCTAGTCGGCAGGTCTGCTGACTGCAGTCAGCAGCTTTGCTGAGCCTAGTTACAACACTTTATTCTTGCCGATATTTCTCTCATATCATCCGGAAGAAAAGAGATTGCCTTCTCTTTCATATCTTGCGGAATACCGAAGCGGGCTTCGGCGATACTCGCATTGCCGAACCATTGCCAAAACTATTATATGGCTGCGGATCAAGAGAACGAATCCACCCCGCGAATCTTCCGCCATACGCTCCTTTCGGGGAAGGATAGCGGCGGCACCAATCCAGCAGGCTTTCCTGATAGCTTCGTCCGTTCAGTATCGCATCGGCTATCGCCACCGTACAAATGGTATCATCGGTGAAGTCGCATCCCTCGCCGAACATCTCGAAATCATAATCAAACGTATTGTTGAACTCATATTTTGAGCCAGCAATATCTCCTATTATTGCTCCTAACATAAGCTACTAATTCTCTATAACTTTATTCTATCACCTCCCAGAAACTCTCCGGCAAGCTGATGTTCTTCATCTCCTTTGCGCTCTCGAACAAAGGGGCGATGTCTTCGGCTTCGAAACCAGCGATGCCGCAACCTATTGGGGTTACCAGGAAATGCTTCTCGGGATGTCGCTTGGCATAGGCGATGAATCTATCCACGTATGGACGGATGGTTTTCACGCCGCCCTGCATCGTAGGGATGGCATAACTCTGACCTTGCAAGCCTACACCCTTGCCCATGACGGCACCGAAATGCAGGCGGGCAATGCGGGCTGCACCACCACCATGCATGCCAGCCAGATTGCTGCCAAACACAAAAATCTCGTTTTCTTTTAATGAATCAATCCAGTGAGGAGTGATTCTTCCCTTCTTCATTTCTTCCATATTATTCTTATTATTAAATATGTTATTGCCTTTATCTGCCGATTCCTCGCAGCACTTGCATTCGGACATCATTCTCGGCATCGACATCTTCGGAGCACTTTCGATACATGCGTCTTTGTCGCCGAACGACAGATAGCTTCCGTATTCAGATGCATCGAAGTATCTCTTGAAATAAGGAATCACCACATCGTGCATCATCTTCTGACAACGCTGGGTAACGGCAGAATGGGATATGCCCAACTGAGCGGCTACGTCCTCGCCCCGGAATCCCTCTATATAGAGCATCTTCAGAATGATGCTGTTCTTGCTGTCTCTGCCATAATAGAAATTGCCGATGTCTTCTATCGTCTGGTAAAGATCGTGCTCAAACTGGTTGTCGGTGAAAATCAGTTTCTGAAAAATTCTTTTCTTTCTTCATATCGATATATCTTTTTGATATCCGCAATCCGTTTGCAAATATATACTTTTTCTTTGAGAAAGCGGAGAAATAGCTCCCTTTTTTCTCTTCTCTATGATATTAAAAGAGAAAAGAGGAGGAAAAATTAAGCAGGTATCGAAAAAATGCATCCCGCTTTTTACTTTTCCCATTTTGGAAGGTCATATAATCGTAACGTTCATGAAAATAAACGAATATGAGTGTAAATGACAAAGGCATAGTGGATACGCTGAAGGAATGTCCGGAGAACGGATTCAGAATGCTGATGATGAAGTATCAGGAACCGGTTTACTGGCATATACGCCGATTGGTGGTTTCGCATGATGATGCACAGGATGCTTCGCAGGAAACTTTTGTGAGAATCTATCGCTCGTTCAATCAATATCGGGGCGACTGCTCACTGAGAAGTTGGATTTACCGCATCGCTACCAACGAGGCCCTGCGGCTCATCAGTAAACGGAAACAGGAAGAAGTTTCTCTAGAATCAGATTCAACGGGCGTCAGTCTCATCCCAGCAGATAATTATATCGACTTCGATGATAAGGTGGCAGTAAAACTGCAGAAAGCGATTCTCTCGCTTCCGCCTAAGCAGCAGCTGGCATTCAATATGAGATATTACGATGAACTTGGGTTCGACGAAATAGCGAAGGTCGCTGATTCCACGCCAGCCAGTATCAAGGCAAGCTATCATGTTGCCAAGGAGAAAATTATCAAGTACATGAATTCGAACGATTAAGTGAGAGTTCTGTGAGTTTTTAAATGGTTATTCAAAATGGAAAAGAATATGGATACAAATTTTGATTTCAACAAAACCGGGAAGTTTGACTTCGGTAAGGTGGGTAAGCGGATGCCTTATTCTACGCCAGAAGGATTCTTCAAGGAGATGGAAGCCAATATCCTGGAGCAGGTGAAGAATGACAAACTGGCACCTGTCAGGATACAGCCGAAGAAACGATCTCTGAGGAAGGTGATTTGGACGGCTGCAATAGCTGTGGCTGCATCGGTGGCAGTACTTCTGGTACTCAACATCGATTTCTCAGCCTCTTCTTCCCAGCCTTCACAGGTGAATAACGGAATACAGGAGGTAGATAAGGCTTTCGCTCAGCTGTCTTCTGCCGATCAGGCTTATCTTCTCTCTGTATATCAGGAGGATGTGTTCCTCAACAATTAAACGGATTCAATAATAATTTAAAATGATAGAGTTATGAAACGATTTTTTGGTATTTTAATGATGGTCATCGCCATGATGACGGTTACTACAAATGTATGTGCACAGGCGCCTAACCAGAAGCAGCGCCTCAGTCGTGAACAGTTGGCAGAAAAGCAGGCTCAGTACATCTCTCGGAATTTGGGGCTTGATGAAAAGACCAACGCTAAGTTTATCGAGACCTATACTGATTATCAGAAAGAGGTATGGGCTTTAGGTCCTCGCCCTCATCACAAGAAGGGCGAAATGAAAACGGATGCTCAAACCGAACAGGAAATCAAGCAGCGTTTTGAGATGAGCGAAAAGATTCTCAATATCCGTCAGAAATACTACAAGAAGTATTCGCAGTTCCTGAGCCAGCAGCAGATTCAGCGTGTTTACGAACTGGAGCGACAGATGATGAAGCGCTTTGCCCAGAGAGGTTCTCGCAAGGGAAAGGGTAAGGATGGAAGACCAGGAACAAGAATGCAGAGACCTGCACAGCAGAAGTAAAAAACAGAATAGGTTTAGCGTAATAATATATTAGTCCTCTTATACAAGGAAAAAAGATTACTTTCTATATTCAAATATATGCGAACGACGATTGGTGCAAGAGCGCGCGCCAATCGTCTTTTCTTTCTCATGTAGTTATTTCTATCATCTTTTCATAAGAGATTTTTCCTGCTTGTCCTTCCAAGCCAGAATCAGACCGATGACACCGGCATAGCTCTTTCTGCCGCCTTCTACATGGTTGCCTCTCAGATAGAGTTCGAAGAAGAAATCCTGGGCAGCATCCAGTGCCTTGCATCTTTTGCCCTGCCAGTATTGGCGGTCGCTTTTCAGCAGCCTGATTATCTCAGGACGGATATGTTTCAGATATTTCTCACCTTCCTTTTCGCCGAGGATGTCGAATACATTATATAATACATGGGGCAGAATGTGGTAATATCCGCTGAATTTCACCGCCTTATCCTGTGATGCCGTACAGACGAGATAACTGTAGAAATTCGCCTCTCCTTCGTTGGCAATACCCAGGAAATGAGCAAACTCATGGGCATAGGTAGCAGGATAATCGTGTGCAAGAATATCGCCGTTCAGCGTAAATTCGCAGAAGAATGGTCCCATGCTGCCGGTTACACCCGACATCGAACTGATGGGCGAAAACACCATCGTCTTGGCATGTGGATGCTGGTTGAAAGGCGGATTGATGCCCTCCCGATAGCCTATCTTGTTATATTCCTTCAGAACCGCATCCCGCACCCGATTCTTCAGTTTATCATCCACAATACAATTGAATTTTTCACTCTTCCCTCTCTGTTCTTCACTCAAAAGGTTGAGGCTGTCGGCATACTGGTAGGCAAATTTCCGGAACTTCTCTTCCGAAACCTCAGCAGGCTGCATGCTAACTCTATAATAGATAACAGGCTGCGAATAGTTCAGTCCCCAAGCTGCATAAAACCATACATATATCCACAGCAGATATTCAATTACCCTCCCGAAAACCGCCTTTTTCTTCGGATAGCCGCCGCTCTTTGCAGCAAGAAAGATAAAACGACGGGCGAGTTTCTTCCGTAATCCCATCTCGTAGATAGGATAGAGGATGACCCAGGCGATGCTGAGAGCAATGAAAATATCGCCCACGGCAAAGGGAAAGATGCCTGAGATGGGCGAAAGAAGGCTGCCGATAACGGGATAAACATGGTAGGTGTAGATAACTCCCCAGAGCGGAATCATCTTGGTAAGGGTGACGAGGATGAGCAACAGCAGCAGTACCCAGTGGCGCCACTTCATTCTGTCGAGTCGTAAAGTATGTAATATCTTCATCTTGTTTCTTGTTTTTTATCTTGCATGGCTCTTGAACAGAGCTGTTTTTTGCACTTTTTGCCCCTGATGTGCAGAGATGGTGCAAAAATACAAAAGTTTTCTGAAATATTGACATCAGAAATCTGTTTTTTTAGTAATTTTGCCATATTAAAAGTTGAACTTAATAAATAGAGGAGGAGTTATCATGAAACAGACACTGGAATCATTCGAGGCTATGAACCTTGAATATGAGAACCTCTATAATGAGGACGATGAACGTAGAGAATATAATTCTGTCTGGTACAGCTAGTTACAATGTATTATAAAAAGGCTGTAGTAGGTGAATTAAATTTGTATTACATATAAAAAAGATCGTTAGGATAATAAAAGGCTATGCCATAGTTACTAAAGAAATGATGTAACATAGGCATAGTCTTTTTTAATGTCCTTTCCTTGCTGGCTGTTCTTTCCTGCATTTCTATTTTTCGAAGTGCTGGTAATCCTTGCTGTGTTTCCAGTCACCTCCCCATCGGAATCCTTTTGCCTTGAAAAGCCGGTAGCAGAGGTCGCCTTTTTTAATCATGTAAACATGGTTCTTGCTGCGGTCGAGATAGGGGCGGGCGGTGGCAGGTTCCACCACATCTTTGCCGTTCTTCAGCCGTTTGTGGTAAGGATTGTAGAGGGTGTTGATGTCTACGGCCAGTCCCCTTCCGTGCTTCGATACCGTATGGGTATGCGAGATGAAGCGGAAGTTGAAGCTGGAGGAGTTGTTGGCTCTCATCGCCCTTTCGTCGTCGGCATCCCAGTAGTCAATGAGTCTCATCCGCTCTATCGGATATTTCGCCTCGTAGAGTTTTTTCAGAATATCGAGCACATCTGTGGCTATCGCCTTGTTCACCACCATTTCTCCCACGATGTTTCTGCCGTCTTTGTCTACGTGCAGGCATCTTATGTATCTCAGTTCGCTTCTTGCCACGGTACAGTTCTTCTTGTATGTCTTGCCCTGCATCAGGCGGAAGATATCATCAGGAATAGTGGAGATGGAGAAGAAATGCTTCTCGCCCAGTTTTCTGATGGTTTGAGAACTGACGTTTTCTCCAGGCTGCTGTGCCTTGGATGGGAGGCAGAAAAGTCCGGAAATAAACAGGCATATCATCAATATATTTTTTGCTTTCATCACGTTTCTCCTTATTTTGCTACGGGTATATAATGCGAATCCTTGATTTCTCCAATCACGATGATGCTGTGCAGACTTCCTATGCAGTCGATGTTTCCCAGGGTGTTGAGCATGAAGTCCTGATAGGCTTTCATATCCCGGGCATATACCTTAATCTGGAAGTCATAATCGCCGGTGGTGTTGTAGCACTCCGTTATCTGGTCGATGGTTTGCACGGTATCCATGAATTGCTGAATCAAATCGTGGGTATGCTGCTTGAGCCGGATATTGCAGAGCACGATTACGTTGTGCCCCAACTTGTGATGGTCTACGATGGCTCCATATCGCTGGATGTATCCCTCGCGTTCCAGCCGCTTCTGCCGCTCGAAGGTAGGAGAAGGGGAGAGGTGTACTCTTGCGGCAAGTTCCTTCACGGTGAGTCGGGAGTTCTGCTGCAGTAACTTCAGTATTCTGATGTCTGTTTCATCAAGTTTTTCTTCTGTTGTCATTGTTTCTTTATTTCTGTTTTTACTGATTCTTACAGAATAATATTCTGCTGATTTGCTTAATTCGCTGCAAAGATAGTATATTTTTCTGAATTACGGAGAATATTTGGCAAATAAAATTCTTCTTCTTACCTTTGCACCCGCAATTCCGGATGCAAAGCGTCATTCATCGGTAATGACAGGATAAAGAGTCATTCACATCAAATAATAATAAGGAGATAAAAATATGAGCAACGTAAGAAATATACATTTTGAGGCAGTGGGCAGCTATTTGCGCCCTGCAGAGTTGAAGGAAGCGAGAGCTAAGTTTGCTGATGGCAAGATTTCTGCCATCGACCTTCGCGCCGTAGAAGACCGGCTGATTACTGAGGTCATCAGTCAGCAGAAGGCGCATCGCCTGCCTTATATCACCGATGGCGAGTTCCGCCGCAGCTATTGGCATCTTGACTTTATGTGGGGATTCAATGGCGTGGAGCATATCGAACTGGAGCATGGCTACCAGTTTCATGGCGAGGAGACAACCAAGGGTTCTATCCAACTGACCGGCAAGATTACCGGCGAGAATCATCCTTTTATCAAGGATTTCCTCTTTGTAAAGCAGTTTGAGGAGTTGGATGCCAATGGCGAATATATCTTCGAGGCAAAGCAGACGGTTCCTGCTCCGGCTCAGTTCCTTGCCGAACTGTTCCGTGGCAAGAATGCCGAGAATACCCGCAAGTTCTATCCTAACACCACCCAACTGATTGAGGATATTGCTCAGGCTTACCGCACCTTCTTCCAGGAGATTTATGCAGCCGGTTGCCGTACCGTCCAGCTGGATGACTGCACCTGGGGAATGATTGTGGATAGTGATTACTGGAAGGCTAAGGTGGGCACAGGGTTCACCCTAGAGCAGGAAGCCCTGCAATATCTCAAGGTGAACAATCTTGCCATCGAGGGCAAACCTGAGGGGTTGACCATCAACACCCACGTATGCCGTGGCAATTATCATTCCTGCTATGCCACCAAGGGTGCCTACGATGCCGTAGCTCCTTATCTCTTCGCTCATGAGGATGTAGATACCTTCTATCTGGAGTATGACGATGAGCGTTCGGGTGGTTTCGAGCCGTTGAAGTATGTGGCTGATGGCAAGAAGGTGGTGCTGGGTCTGGTAACCTCCAAATCTCCGGTGTTGGAGGATAAGGCTACGGTTATCGCCCGCATCCGAGAAGCAGCCAGATATATCCCCCTCGATCGGCTCAGTCTCAGTCCTCAATGCGGTTTCGCCTCTTGCGAGATTGGTAATAAACTGACCGATGCTGAGCAGTGGGCAAAGATAGATCTGGTGAGAGAGATTTCCGAGGAAGTTTGGGGATAATGATATATTCAAGGAGAAGATGTGTTGTCTGTCATGGCTGCACATCTTCTTTTTTTATTTACTTTTTTATCAAAAATGTTTGGTGTTTTCATGAATTACTAGTAACTTTGCACCCCGAAAATTAAAAACATCATTCATTAAGATTATCAGAGAAAATGGAATATATGTCTCAGGAAGGTTACGATGAGCTCGTGGCCGAACTTCAACACATGGTTAACGTAGAGTTGCCAGCCGTTCGCGATGCGATAGCTGAGGCCCGCGATAAGGGCGACCTCAGTGAAAATTTCGAGTATCATGCAGCCAAGCGTGAGCAGGGCAAGCTGTTGAGCCGCATCAGCTTCAAACAGAAGGTCTTGGAGAATGCCCGTGTCATCGACAAGTCTCGATTGAAGAGCGATACCGTTGGCTTGTTGAGCAAGATTAAGATTACCAATCTCGCCAACAAGTGCAGCATGAATTATACCATAGTAAATCCTCACGAGGCAGATCTCCATAGTGGCAAGATTTCCATCAAGTCGCCTATCGCCAAGGCCCTTCTGGGTAAGAAGGCAGGTGAAGAGGTAATGGTAAAGGTACCAGCCGGCTTGCTCAAATTCCGCCTGGATAGCGTGGAGTTATAATGTTTAATTTAAAAGGAAAACTCCCGATAATTTGAAACTGATCAAATTATCGGGAGTTTCTCTTTTTATTCTAATATTTCTCCAGAATCTTATTCAGTAAGAAGGTGGCATTCTGGTTTCTTGCCACGCCCTTCTGTATCTTATAAGTATAGGTAACATCTGTGCCTAAATCTATCTCGAAACAATAGTTGTGGAATTTTCCTGATGCATCATTTTCCATCTTGGAGAGCTCCAGATCGTGGGTAGCGATGATGCCGCTCACCGGCTGCTTGGCAATGGCTTCGAGGAACTTTCTCGAACCATTCAGCTTATCCAATGAATTCGTTCCCTTCAGAATCTCATCCAGAATAATCAGCGTTCGGAGTGGCTCCTTATTGTCTTCTCCACTTTCCTTGCAGCACTTTCCCTCAGCACTTTCCCTGCAGAACTTCAGCAGCTCTTCCAGTCTTATCAGCTCAGCATTAAAGTAAGAGATGCCGTGCGTCAAATCATCGGTGGTTCTCATACTCGAGAACAATCTGAAACGTGAAATCTTCAGCTGATCCGCAAACACCGGCATACCCGCCATTGCCAGGATATAGTTCACGCCCAGCGAACGCAGGAAGGTACTCTTTCCCGCCATGTTGGCTCCGGTGATGATATAATAGTTGTCGTCCTTGATGGTGAAATCGTTCTTCACCGCCTTGGCACCCAGGAAAGGATGATAGAGATTCTTTCCCTCGAACACGATTTCCGGACTTCCGATTCCTGCATTTTCAGAAACATCGCTATCTGTATCTGCTTCCGGACTTCCCGAAACAAATTCCGCCTCTTCCGCCTCTGGATGATTATATCTGAAATCCGCCATCGAAACCATCGCATCCATCTCGCTGATGATATGCATCCATTCCTCCATCTTCACCATATAGGTATTCTTCCATTTCAGGAAACTGCGAACCAGGAAGAAATCGCTCAGCATGAAGGCATCGGTGAAGAAAAGACCCAGGAAGTTGCCTCTTCTGTCATACCCCTTCAATATCTTTTCCAGTTGGGCAAAGGAAGGCAGGGCATCTGCCAGGGAATTCTGCATCTCCTTGCCTGATTCGCTATGGAAATTGCGCCTGTTGATAAGCTGAAGTATCTGGGCATAGGCGATGAGCTGATGGCGAAGCTTGCCGCCATTGCTGTCTATCTTGTCAAGTGTCTGCTTGCAGACGAAGAACACCACCATGTATTGAACCAACACCCACCACAGGGCGAAATCCACCGAAACCATATCGCATATCGACAAAATCACGGAACCAACGACTCCGATAATCAGCAGCCATCCGATAACGAGCGAAACCGGAGACCCAAACCATGCCGGCACCTCCATCTTCGAAACCTTCTGCATCGCATCCGCCACCGCAGCAGAATCAATCTTTTTCATCTTGCCATTCACCATTTTGCCATCCGCAGTTTGGCTTCTGTTCTTTTCGCCAAGTGCCAGAAATTCCATCCGCCAGTTTTCGCCTTCTCCAGCCAATTCCTTCTGCAAATCTCTTCTTCTTTTGATATCCTCCATGCCCAGAGGCGTTTCCCGGGTAAGATTCCTGGCGAGTGCCTCCGAACCGCCCGATGTGATGGTTCGGCAGATGCGGTTGAACAGCGAACTCTTGCCGAAAACATCGAGGTCGAAGGAATAAGGATGCTGCGGATTCTGATAGAAATCGCCCGTCTCGAAAGGCGAGAAATCGCCCTCCAAAGCCTTGATTTCGTCCTGATAAACCTTGAGCAAAGCCGAAAGATGCTCTATCTTTTCCTTGTTCTTATCGTCAAGTCGTCTGATTCCCAAATAGGCAATCAGGCACAGCGCCGCCCCCATCAGATAGTTCTGCGTATCTCCATCCATTGCGAAATAGCAGATCAGGAAGGCGAGGATGCCGCCAAAAGCCAGCAGCTCGCCCGTTATAAATCCCGTATTCTTACGCTTCAGGGCAGCCACCTCAGAAGCGTATCGGCTTACATATTGTTGATAATTCTCCTTGATATTCATACTTTTTCTTTATTTTTCTTTTTTGATGTGCAAAAATAGGTATAAAATCTAGATTTCCAAAATAAATTCTCTCATTTTAAGTCTTTTATACTTATATTCGTGATAGGAATCTGGCTTTTATGAACCCTTGGCAGTAAAAAGTGCTATGAAAATTTGGAGGTTACACAAAAACATCGTATTTTTGCATTAAAATAGTTTGAATAATGAGCAAGTATAATTTTAATATAGACAATTATCATGCTATAGGGCATGCTGATATCGAAATAGAGGGTATCACAGTTATCGTGGGTAGCAATGGCTGTGGAAAAAGCACTATGTCCCGTTGGTTGTATTATATCGTCAATACATTGTCTGTGTTAGACAGTTTCTTTTTCTCTGATTTCAGAGATGTGATTATCAAATCATTAGAGAAATATTCTACTGCGCTGGATGATATCTCAAATTATCTGGATGATGATAAAAAACGATTTTTTGACCATACCTTATCATTAATGACAATGGTAACATTGAGTAATGGTGGTGTGGAGAAGCTCGATTTTTATTATAAAAGAGCGATTGGTTCACTTGATGACATGCTGGTTAACTTTCTTCAGAAAGAGCAGAATCCTCAGCAGGTGCGTCGAGTGCTTAATCTTTTTGGGATTACTGAACAAAATCATGTTCATGAGGATATAGAACGAAATTCCATTCAGTTGTTTTCTGAATGTCTTCAGAAATATGAAAACAACAAAAAAAATCGTCCCATCAGTTACTTGAAAGAGAAAATCGCTTCTGTATATCGGGAAAAGGATGGCTTTCCTGCCAGCATAAGCTTTAAGGAAGATGAAGTGGAATTGCTTGTTGATAGACTTGGAAAGATATATAGTTTAAATAATGCCATATATATAGGAACACCAGCAGCTATTTCTCTTCGTCAATCAGATAGGGTTCTGATGACTTCCTTGGCACATAAAGTGGTTCACGTAAATGAAAAAGGAAGTGAGATTACCGGCAAACAGGAATTACTTCATTCTATTAATAAAATGATAGATGGTTCTATTGTAGAAAAGGAAAATTTCGATGCTGTTGATTTAGTTTATCACAGCAACAATGGTAAGGATATTAGAATTGAAGATATAGCATCGGGATTCAAACCGCTGGTTTATATGCTTCGTCTGATAGAAAACGGGTGGCTGACAGAAAACACTTTGTTGGAGATTGATGAGCCTGAAACAAATCTTCATCCACAATGGGTGGTTGAGTTGGCGCATCTTCTTGTCCGCATCAACAAAACATTTGGAACCAAGATACTCATCACGAGTCACAATCCCGATATGGTATCGGCTATCAGGTATATCTCTGAAAAAGAGGGCTTGTTGAATACTACTCGCTTTTATCTGGCAGAGCAAAGTGAAGGTACAGATTCGTTCTACTATAAGAATTTGGGCTGTGATATTGAACCTGTATTTGAATCATTCAACAAGTCTTTTGATACTCTTCAGAAATACGTAGAGAACTATGGCGAAATTTAAGATTGGCAATTATCAGGGAATCAAGATTGATTGTTGGACAGCAAAAGATTTATTTCTCAAAAACATCATGCTGATAAGAAATCTTCTGCAGATATGCTATTGCATGTGAATGATAAGAGATTACTTTTGGCCGATGCAAAATTCCGACTAAGCAATACCAGGAATTTGGATTCAAAGGAGATAGCAAAAAAGGTTAGTGAATCAAAGGCAATGGTTACTTCTAACTATTCTTTTGATAACAGTTTCTATGTTTTGCTGACAAAGAAAGCTGCAACTCCTTCCAATTTAAATAGGCTTAGAAGAAATGTAGGAAATAATCCAAATTATCAATTTATGGATGCCGTTGAATTTCATAAATTGTTCGAGGATTAATGTTTGAACTCCGTTCCTGATGTCTTGAAAACTCAGAAACGGAGTTTTTTATAACTTTTTTCAGTCGTTTATCGCCCGATACATCATGTAGTAAGCGTATATATATGCCGATGTCGTTGTTATCATACTGATGATATTCACGCTGGTGAAGGCTGTCTGCTGGGTGTTGTCTGCCAGGTAAAACACTGCCGTCGGGAGGAGATTCGAGCATAGCAGCCATGCGATGAAAACCAGGACAAGGGCTAAGCCCAGTTTGCGCATGTTACCTCTGTGCTTGCTGTACAGATGGCAGCCGGCTATCAGGGAGGCGATGACGGAAATCAATCCCATAGAGCTTTGTATCCAGGTAAGAATAGTTGCCGTGAGTGTTATCTGTCCGTTCTGCATCATCGTTACGAGATGAAGATTGAAGCATTGGCCCAGGATGAATGAGAGCACATAGTAAAGTACCATCAACTCGCTGCAGCGTCGTAGCAATTTTACGCCTGCCGGTAGCGTGTAGCGGAATATTCCCCATAAAGCTATAGGGGCGAGCTGCAAGACCAGTTGCTTGATGGTAACCAGGATGGGACTTATTGGAATCAGGATGGGACTTGTTCTGAAGGATAAGCCCGCTTGTCTGCAAACAGAAAATGCCAGCGAAAACAATGCGAAAATGCAATATGCATACATGGCATATTGTGCAATGCGATTTATATCTATAGAATAACTTTTTCTTTCCATAATTCTACGTTTGATGATTTTATAAACAGCTTATCTTGTATAAAGCCATTGCAAAGATACGAAGTTTTTGGGAAATTCTAGCAAAATAGGTGGAAAATGTTTGGCTATGATATATACTTGTTAAAAGAATGGCAGAGAGACCGATAAAAACTCTTAAAAATCATAACGTATCTTCTTGGATATCAATGTTTGTTGCTATCTTTGCACGGTATGTACTAATAACGCTACATGGATAAATACTAATAGTGCTACATGGGTATATACTAATAGTGCTACATGGGTATATACTAATTGAAATATAGGTTTAATCATACAATGAATAATATGAAGTTTAATCATACAGTGAATAATATGAAGAAGATATTTTTAGGATTGGCAGCTGCACTGATGTTGACTGCCTGCAATGAGAACAGACAGCCGGAGGCAATGACCAGCGTTGACTCTGCAAGTGTGGTAACCGATTTGATGATGAGTCGCAGAAGCATCCGTGCTTACAAGGATTCCGTCATCAGCCGCGATACCCTGAACGAGATTCTGAAATGCGGCATCCATGCGCCAAACGGGCAGAACCTGCAGTCGTACGAAATCAGAGTGATAGATTCTCCTGCTCTCATCGATTCAATCACCCAAGCCGTGGTAAAGGATAATCCTAAGATAGCAGAGCGCAAGGGCTTCAAGAACATCTTTGTGAATGCTCCATGCGTGGTTTGCATCGCCTACGATACTACTTATGATATGGCGCAGATTGATTGCGGTTTGCTTGGCGAGAACATCATTCTTGCAGCATGGTCAAGGGGCATCGGTTCCTGCTGCCTGGGCAGTTCTGCCCGTTGGATACTGGATTCTCCGTCGGCCAAGCCTTACCTCGACCGCATGGCATTCTCTAAGAATTATAAGCTGCTCTACTGCATCGCCCTGGGTTATCCTGACGAATCGCCGGAGGCAAAGCCAAGACGCCAGGACATGATAAAGTTCATGGATTAAGATAAATGAAGGTTGAAGTCCTGTTTCAGGACATCAACGTTTCCCTCCATAACCCAACAAAAAAAGCATGGTGCAAATCACTGCGCCATGCTCCAATAAAAGAAAGCCTTATAGTCAAAATAGAAATTAGCGATTCTAATTCTTATTCCGGTACTAATCTTTTTCTAGTACTTTGCATTCTGAGGGTCAAAGTTGGTCCAACCGCTCATCCAGTTGTTGCTGCCATCGAAGGCTCCGATGTAGGTTACGGTGTCGAAACCTGTCCAGCCGGCGAAACTTGCGGCTCCAAGCAACGGACTGCCGGCGATAGGAGTATAACCGTCTGCGCCAACCAATGAAGCCCAACTGTCAAAATACTTGTTGCTTGGCTCTGAGAAGAAGAAGGTATTGCTGTATGACTTCTGATTCTTGTCGAGATCCTTCTTGTTGGCTGCATCATAGAGGTAATCCTCATACTTCTTGTTGGCATCAGTACCAACGGCATCCATACCTGCGAAATATACATTCTGAAGCTTGAATTTGCCTTCCTTGGCATTCTTCACGGTTTCACCCTTCTCACCATCAACAATCAAACCGATAGGCCAGCCTAAGGCCACTGAGTTGATGCAGTTTAGGTTAGAAGAACGGCGAATCTGCATGGCTGACTGGAACTTGCCGAGAGCTGAACCGTTGTTTGGATTGTATGCTCCGGCAGTAATATAATCTGTGGTGTTCTGGAACTTATCATCCAATACCTTAGGACCTACAAAGGTGATGTTAGAGAAGGTTGCCTTGGTACGAGGATCCACGGTAGCACCATCGGCGCAGTTGTCGCTCTCGAAACCGTTGCTCTGAGAGGTGTCGGCTATCTTGCTGTCGCGCAGAGAAAGACCATACTGCACCTTTCCTGAGAAACCGTTATCTGTATCGAAATCATCATCCCAGCCCTTGTAGGCTACGAGATACTTGCAGTTTACTGTACCGCCAAACCACTCGAAGGAATCATCATTGGAATAAGATACCTGAACGTGGTCAATCTCTGTGCCTGAACCTACAGAACCGAGAGTCAAACCATTAATCTCCTTATCCTTCTGGAATGGATAACCGGCAAACTCGATGCGTACATAACTCAAGGCTCCTGAGTTGTCAGCATCATCTGCGCCACCATGCTTGGTACGAGGACCACCCTCTATCTGCTGCTCAGTCTGGTTGTTCTTAGCCTTGCCGCAGAGAATGATGCCACCCCAGTCGCCAGGCTTTCTGCTGCCGGCAGCCTCTTCAGATGTAAAGACGATAGGCTCTGTGGCTGTACCCTTGGCGATGAGCTTGCCGCCACGCTCTGCGATGAGTGCCGCCTTGGTTTGCTTGTCGCCCTTGATAATCGTTCCCGGTTCGATGGTAAGCTCAGCACCATCTGCAATATATACCCATCCCTTGAGGAGATAAGTGCCTTTCTTTAAAGTCTGCTTGCCTGTGAAAACGAATTCCTGGTCGCCGTTGCCAATCTGTGTTCCGTTGGCGTTTTCCTTGTCATCTGTTCCGAAGAGGATGTGGTCGCAAGCCTTCAAGCCGCCATTGGTTGTCCACTTGTAAACTACTTCTGATCCAGGATTTGGAGAAGGAGTTGGATCGTCATTGTCACTGCTGCAGCTGCTCAACATGGCAGATGCTGCGAGGATGCCCATGCATCCTAAAAAATACATCTTGTTCATCATTGTTTCCTGTTTTATTAAACAAACATCTATTATTATCTTTCTTGAAATTCTACGGATAGTCTCTAAAATTTATAGATTGCCTGCAAACCGATGTTTCTACCCGGCTTGTAGCATCTTGCTATTTCTTCTACTTCCTTCTTGCTTCCGTCGCTATACGTTACATCAGCAAACTGCTTGTAATATATCTTTTCAGCAAGAAGATCTCTTACGTTGAGCTTCAGTTCCAGATGTTCGCCGAATTTCTTAGCCAGCGAGAAATCGATGGTGTTGCGAGGCATCTCGTAGCTGTGAGGCACTCGGGAATTGGAGTCATCGCCTGTGCTCCCCTCGCTTCTGCCCACACCGATGATTCGCTTGCCTATGCGGTTGTAGAGCAGGGCGATATCCATCTTTAATGGCTCATTCTTATAGAAGATGCCGGTGTTGATAAGGTATGGCGACTGACCCTGCATCGGTCTGTCTTCTTCCTTCGCTCCCTTCTCAAACTGAACCTTGCTCTTGATGAGGGCACCGTTAAACGACCAACTGAAATCCTTCAATCCTATGAATCCGAGATTCTTTCTGATATCCAGCTCCACACCATAGTTGTTGGCACTCTTTGCATTCTTGTAAGAGTAAATCAAGTCAGTGCCACCAGCCACCGTATAGGTCCACTCGATAGGAGAATCGAAGTGCTTGTAGAAGACTGCCAGCGAAATGAGCTCTCCACGGGATGGATACCACTCATATCGCAGGTCGAGGTTATCGACATAACAGTTCTTCAACTCAGTGTTTCCCTGCACATTGCTGGCAAGGTCGAAGTCGTAATACACCGACGACGATACTTCACGGAATTCTGGGCGGTTAATACTGCGGCCATACGAAAGTCGCACCTGGTGCTGGTCGTTGATCTTATATGTTGTATTGAGAGATGGAAAAACATCATCGGTCTTGTAATGACGGCTTGATTCACTCTTCTCGTAGTCACGGGAATTGGAGATGAGTTCCATATCATTATGCTCGAAGCGGACACCGGCGTGGATGCCGAGTTTGCCAAAGGGGAGAGACAACGCCAGGTATCCGGCGCCTAAGGTGTTGTGTCCGCGGTAGTTATTGCGCATCTGCTTTTCCTCCAGAAGATACAGCTTGTCGTAACCCATGTTTGCCTCGCTGGAGAGCAGGGTTGGGATGTCGCTGTGGCGGAAGTCGGATGGCATGTTGTTATCTGAAACATTCCAGTTGTAGATGAAGTTGCGGGTCTGGTATTCTCGGGTCCGATACTCCCCATAGGCACCCACTTGCAAGTCTGGCTCAAAGTTGCCAAACTTGAAGTGGTGCTTGTCATTTACACCAAGAGAGAGAATGTGTTCGTCGAGCTGAGTCCACTCGCGGGATATGTCGTTGCCGGTGCTCAGGGCATAAACGCCCGATTCAAGAGCATCGTCGATGAGGTATCTACGACGGTCAGGCAAATGACGGTTGGCATACGCATACCCGATACTCCAGTCAAGGGCATCGCTAGTGAAGGTGTGCTTGCCGGTAAGCTGACCGTTATATGTAGTTCGACTGCGGTAGTAATACTCTGCGCTTCGCTCCAGGTTCGATTGGGCGCTCACGCCATCACGCCAGGTATATCGGCTGGTAGCCAACTGGTTGAAGATGTTTTTGAGCTGATACTTGTGATTGCCGTCCTTGGAAAGGAAGGTGAAGTTGAGCATTGCTCCGAGTCTCACGTTATTATTATACTGGTCGTCAACAGAGTGACGAAGATAGTTCGGTTTGTCATTTGCCGCATCATAGATGCCATAGAGGTTGTTCTCCATGTTCTCGTAGGTGCGGTATTCGTTGGTATAGTTCAAAGCAGCGAGCATGCCGAGTGTTCTTCCGCCGAGCATCCAGCGCTGGTTCAGGCTGGCCGCCAGTTTCAAGTCGCCCAAAGGCTTCTTGTTCTTGATGAGCCAATCATTATTGAATCCGTTGCCCAGGAGCGAAGTAGCATAATCGCCCACCGGTTTTCCGTTGGCATCGAGCTGTGGATTCAAGGCAGCATGGATGCCTCCATTCAGGCTTCTCAGTCCATTGTCGAAACCCAGGAAATCTGTTCCGGAACCTTTCGAGTAAGAAAAATTCTGAAAGGCAGAAGATGTATTCCAGTTTCCGCCCACGGCGATGTTGAAACTGTTTTCTGCCGGAATCTCCTTGGTGTTGACGATGATGAAACCGCCCGAGTAGTCTGCGGGATATTCAGCCGTTGGCGACTTCACGATGGTAAGGTTGTCAATCTGCGAACTTGGGATGATATCGAATGAGAATGCCCTGGAATCAGCCTCAGAACTAGGCACTGCTCCTCCGTTCACCCACACATTGTTATAACGCTGCGACAAGCCACGAACCATCACGAATTTATCGTCGATGAGGCTCACGCCTGGCACTCGGCGTATCACCTCACCCGCATTCGTATCCTGAGTTCTGGATATTTCCTGTGCCGAAACATTACTCACGATGACGGGACTGTTTTTGGCCACCTGTATCATTGCCGCATCCGTATTACGCCTTTCCACTGCGGTAACGGTCACCTCCTTCAGCTGCTGTTCATCAGGTTGCAGCGCGATCACCTGGTCTGCGTCCTTCGCCTGAACCCCGTCAATTTTTTGAGTCTTATATCCTACATAATTAATATATAGTGTATATTTCTTTTCTTTATCCAATCCATCGATCTGGAAGTTTCCGTCGATGTTGGTGATAGCCTTCACGTTGGTTCCATCCACAGTGACGACTGCACCGATGAGTGTCTCTTTCGATTTCTGGTCGATAACCACACCCTTAATCTGTTGCGCCCACGTTGGCATGCTAGCCGCTGAGAGCAATCCTAATACAATAATTCCCCTTTTAGCATTCATAACCTATATCGTTTGATTACGGTTGCAAAGGTACGGTGGTTATATTACACTGGGGTTGCAATGAGGTTGAAAGGCATTGACGAAGCTGCGACAAAGATGTTACTTTGGCAAATCAGCTCCATTTTTTCGGAAGAAAGCATTGGCAGCTATCTGTTTCGGATATTTGTGCCGTATTCTTAATCTCCGATCAGTCGGCTATCACCATGCAGAGTCTGAGCACATTTTCTTCGAAGTGCTCCTTGTCGATGGCATTGTTCTTGAGCAGGGAACGGTAGTTGTATACGGTTTGTGGCGAATAAGACAGGATGCCGGCTATCTTGGAACTTTCGGTGATGCCTAATCTTAACAGGGCGCACACACGGAGGATAGGGGGCATTTCTCCGTTCTCTTTCAGCTGGATGTGTGCCGATTCTGTAAGCTGCTTGTTCAGCTCGGTTATAAAAGTTGGGTACAGAGACAGGAATGCCTTGTCAAATTCCGTCAGAAACTCCTTGTTCTCTTTCTCTGTATTGGTTGAGGAAGAAAGGAGGCTCAGCAGCTCCTTACTCTGGTTGGCCTTGATCTTTCTAACTGCCAAGGTGCGCAGTTTGCTGTTTCTCTCTATGTTCTTATAGCACAGGTCAATATACACCTTTATCAGTCTCTCGCGCTTCTGGTTGGTGTCCTTCAGTTCGTCGTTGATGAGGTGCAACTGGCTGTTGAGAACTTCCATTTTTGCCGATGTAGCCGTGATTTCGTCTTTCTTCTGTTTCAGAAGTTTGTTCTTCTTGCGGATGAACAGACTGCTAAGTCCCACTCCGAGCAAGAGCAGGAAAATGACCGACAGCGCGATGTAGAGCATGCTGTTGGTGGCTCTGATGTCATCTGTATAGGCATTGGTAATCATCTGCAATTTGGATGAAATCTCAATGCGGCGCAACCGGTTGTTGTATGCATAAGCATCTTCCAGGGATAGGTTGATGTATTCCTGGGCTTTGTTCAGACTTCTGGTCTTATGTTTGTAGATGAAGAGTGCGATGTTTTGCAGGGCTACGTTTTCTTTTGTGGCAGAAGTGATGTCTGAGATGGCTGCAACCAGCAGGTAATGTTCCGTCAGTTTCTGGTTGTTGGCTTTCTGGTATACTTCGGATAGGGCAAAGGCGGTCATGGCATGGAGACGGCTGTCCGGCTTTTCCATACTCAGTGCTTTTTTGTAGTATTGGATGGTCTTGTTATTGTTGGAATGATTGCTGTAATAGTAAAACTCTCCTAGCAGGTAGTAATAGAATGCATTCTTCTTTGGCGACAGTTCTAATGTTTTCTTCAGGTATTCCACTTTCTGCTGGTCGTAAATCTTGCTGAATTCATTGTTCTCACAATAGGTTGACCAGTTGTTGTATAGTCCGTAAAGTGTATAATAGTATTGAAACTGATAGTCAAGTGGATCTTCTTTCTTGGGTTCTATCTTCTGCATGATGTTTTTTGCTTCAGCATAGAATCCACGTGTGATAAGCAGGCTGGTTTGGCTAAGTTGGAATCTTTTATGATATAAGATGTTGTTGCTCTTTTGGGCAAGAACAAGGCCTTTTTTTACGTAAGTCATCGCCGAATCATACTCGTAGGCTTTGTATCCATTGGCGAGTTGCTCGTAAAGCTTGAGCTTGTCCTCGTTGCTGGTTACATACTTGGCACCCTGCTTGATGTCGTTCAGACTTTTCTCTTTTACTTCTACATAATGCGCACGTTTTTCCAGGGCAGCATCCAGCTGTTTGTAGAGCTGGCTGTTGTCTACTTTTACGTATATCGGCTGTAGCATCAGCAGTGTGATGATTATAACGAAAAGATGTCTCATTTTTCCTATGTTTTTAGATTCTGCTGCAAAAATAATAAAAAACATTGAGAATCTCGCATCTACTAGCCGTTTTTTTTGAGAATTTGCAAAATGTTGATATTCAGAGAGGTGAGGAGGTTGGTAGATAGCGATAATCTACCAAGAACCTACTATTCGTACCAACTTATCGATTTTTGCCGTACTTTTGCAGCAACAAACAATTTTAAACAAAAAATATGAAAAAACTCTTTTTGCTCGCAAGCCTTCTGATGGCTTTTGGCATCTCAGCAGATGCAGGAGACATCACTTCTCCTAACGGACAAATCAAGGTGAACTTCACCTTGGATGGCACTGTGCCTACCTATAGTGTGACCTATCAGGGCAAGACCATCATCAAGCCTAGCCGTCTGGGTTATCAGCTCGCCAAGGGCGGCAAGGATGGTAAGGATCTGCTTTCTGATTTTAGTGTCATCAATGAGAAAACTTCCACTTTCGATGAGACCTGGACTCCTGTTTGGGGAGAGAATAAGTCTATCCGCAATCATTATAATGATATGCTGGTAGAGTTGAAGCAGAATTCTACAGACAGTTATATGAACGTCCGCTTCCGTGTTTATGACGATGGAGTAGGATTGCGCTATGAGTTCCCTCAGAAAGGCAATCTCAACTACTTTACCATCAAGGAAGAACGTACTGAATTTGCCATGACGGGCGATCATACCGCCTGGTGGATTCCGGGTGATTACGATACCCAGGAGTATGAATACACCAAGACCCGTCTGTCGGGCATCCGTCCAGCCCTGCATGCTGCTGTCAGCAGCAATCTCTCACAGACTGTCTTTTCAGATACCGGTGTACAGACCTCACTCCAGTTGAAGACTGATGATGGTATCTACATCAACCTGCATGAGGCTGCCCTGGTAGATTATCCAGCCATGCATCTGAACCTGGATGACAAGACCATGACTTTTACCTCTTGGCTTACCCCTGATGCACAGGGTATGAAGGGATATATGCAGACTCCGTTCAAGAGCCCTTGGCGTACGATGGTCATTACAGATGATGCCCGCAAGGTGTTGTCTTCCAACCTGATTCTCAATCTCAATGAGCCTTGCAAGATCAAGGATACCTCCTGGATTCATCCTGTGAAGTACGTGGGTGTATGGTGGGAGATGATTTCCGGTAAGGGTGAGTGGGCTTATACCCATGATTATCCTACCGTGAAGTTGGATGGAACCGACTATGTACATGCCAAGCCATCGGGCAAGCATTCTGCCAACAATGCCAATGTGCGCCGTTACATCGACTTTGCTGCAGCCCATGGCTTCGATGCAGTCCTGGTAGAAGGATGGAACATCGGTTGGGAAGACTGGAGTGGCTATATGAAGGAAAAGGTATTCGATTTCCTGACTCCATATCCTGATTTCGACATCAAGACACTCAATGAGTATGCGCATTCCAAGGGAGTGAAGCTCATCATGCATCATGAGACCTCCTCTTCTGTAATGAACTACGAGAAGTATATGGACAGAGCTTACCAGTTGATGAAGGATTATGGCTACGATGCAGTGAAGAGCGGTTATGTGGGCAACATCATTCCTCGTGGAGAGCATCACTACAGTCAGTTGGAAATCAACCACTATCTGCATGCCGTAACCCGTGCTGCCGATTATCACATCATGGTAAATGCCCATGAGGCTGTGCGTCCTACCGGTCTCTGCCGCACTTATCCTAACCTGATTGGCAACGAGAGTGCTCGCGGTACTGAATATCAGGCTTTCGGAGGTACCAAACCGGGACATACCGCCATCTTGCCTTTCACCCGTCTGCAGGGTGGTCCGATGGATTATACACCGGGTATCTTTGAAATGGATTGCGCCAATGGTTCTCATTGCAACTCTACCATCTGCGGTCAGTTGGCACTTTATGTAACGATGTACAGTCCATTGCAGATGGCTGCCGATTTCCCTGAGAATTACGAGAAGCACATGGATGCCTTCCAGTTTATCAAGGATGTGGCTGTAGATTGGGACAAGTCTATCTATCTGGAGGCTGAACCAATGGAGTATATCACCGCTGCCCGCAAGGCAAAGGGTTCTGATAACTGGTTTGTCGGTGGCGTTACGGGCATGAAGGCTCATCAGTCTACCGTAAAGCTCGATTTCCTCGAGAAGGGCAAGAAGTATGTGGCTACCATCTATCAGGATGCAAAGAATGCCAACTACAAGACAAATCCTCAGGCTTATGTCATCACCAAGAAGACTGTAACCAGCAAGTCTGTCTTGAAGTTGAACTCCGTTGCAGGTGGCGGATTCGCAATTAGCCTTCTTGCGCAATAAAATGCAGGATTTTAAGTTGTTATGAAAGAAATTATTCTTGAATTAATAATGATGCTCATGAAAAGAATGAATAAAATGTTGTTGGTTGCTGCCTTGGCGGCAACCACACTTTCTGCTCAGGCAGAACAGAAGAAGGGACCGGCTTGGTTGAGTGATGCACTTTTCTATCAGATTTATCCATCTTCCTATATGGATACTGATGGCAATGGTATTGGTGACCTGCCGGGTATCACTTCCAAGTTGGATTACATCAAGTCGCTGGGTGTGAACGCCCTCTGGCTCAATCCGATCTTTGAGTCGGGATGGTTTGATGGTGGCTATGATGTCATCGATTTCTACAAGGTGGATCCTCGATTCGGTACCAATACTGATTTGGTTACATTGGTCAATGAGGCCCATAAGCGTGGCATGAAAGTTTGTCTCGACCTGGTGGCAGGACATTCCAGTACCAAGTGTGTCTGGTTTAAGGAGTCTTCCGAGAAAGATCCTAACCAGCGTTACAGCGACTATTATATCTGGATGAACGATATTCCTGAGAGCGAGAAGAAAGAAATAGAAGCCCGTCATCAGGAGGCAAGTCCGGAGTCTAGTACCCGAGGCAGATATGTGGAGGCGAATGCTCCTCGTGCCAAGTATTATGAGAAGAATTTCTTCGAGTGCCAGCCAGCCTTGAACTATGGCTTTGCTCATCCAGACCCAAATCATCCTTGGGAGCAGAGCGTAGATGCGCCTGGACCACAGGCTGTTCGCAGGGAGATACGTAACATCATGGCTTTCTGGTTTGATAAGGGTGTGGATGGATTCCGTGTTGATATGGCGTCATCGCTCATCAAGAACGACCCTGACAAGAAGGAGGTTTCCAAACTCTGGAATGAGATGCGTGCATGGAAGGACAAGTACTATCCTGAGACCGTCCTGATTTCAGAGTGGGCTAATCCGCAGCAAGCCATTCCTGCCGGTTTCAACATCGATTTCTACATCCATTTCGGTCTTAAGGGCTATGCCTCTCTGTTCTTCGACCGCAAGACTCCATGGGGCAAGTGGGAGCAGAGCTATAAGAACTGCTATTTCGACAAGCAGGGCAAGGGTTCGCTTAAGGAATTTAGCGAGAACTATACCAAGGCATATAATGCCACCAAGAATCTCGGCTACATCGCTGTTCCATCTGCCAACCACGATTACCAGCGTCCTAATATCGGTACCCGCAACACGCCAGACCAGCTGAAGGTGGCGATGACCTTCTTCCTCACCATGCCAGGTGTTCCATTTATCTATTATGGTGATGAGATTGGTATGAAGTATCAGATGAATCTCCCTAACAAGGAGGGTAGCAATGAGCGCTCTGGTACCCGTACTCCGATGCAGTGGACCAAGGGCAAGAATGCCGGCTTCTCAACGAGTGCGCCTGATAAGCTTTACTTCCCTGTAGATACGGAAAACGGAAAGTTGACCGTTGAGGCTCAGCAGGGAGATCAGAATTCTCTGTTGTCATATACCCGTAAGCTGACCGCTTTGCGTCATTCAGCCAAGGCTCTTGACAATGAGGGAGATTGGAAGCTCCTGAACCAGAAGGGTCAGGAATATCCGATGGTATATGAGCGCACTTTGGGTGATGAGAAGTATGTTGTTGTCGTGAATCCTGGTGCCAAGGCAGCCTCTCTCAACATCAGCTCTGTAGGTGGCAAGGCAGTTTCTGTTCTTTCTACAGGCAAGGTTGTATATAAATCAGGCAAGAAGACCGATGCTATCAAGGCTTCAGGCATTAGTGCCGCCGTATTCAAGGTGGCTAAGTAACCTGTGAACATGATTATTGCTAGCTTTATTAAATATCAGAATCCGCATGGATTTTAAGGAAGAATAAGAAAGAATACGAAAAGATAATCCGAAACAGAAGCGTTGTCAGCTATCTGTTTCGGATTTTTTTGTATAGTTTCCTTACTCCTTTATCTCTTTCATGTTTGCAGGATTATAGGGAGTCAACTGCTGCATCTCCTGCTCTGTTGCTTCAGGCAAGGAAGGTATCTTGTTTCTGATGCAGAAATCGGTAATGGCGGCAGCTGATTCTTTGGGAGTAGAAGAATCCGGTTTGATGGATTGCTTCTTTTCTACATACTCCTTTTCCGTGATATATAGTTCGGTAATCACATGGATGAGTTGCTGCTGCTTGTCTTTCTTATGAGAGAAAAGATAGCTGTTGTCAGATTTCTGGAAGAGCAGGTCCTTGAAGGAATAGTAATCTTCAGGACTTATCTGATAGGCTTCCACCACATGGTCGTAGATATCTGTCTGGGTATAACCGAAAAGCTGGTGCGTCAGATTCTTGTAGGTAGGAAGCTGGTTGATTTCTATCTGACAGATATTCCGGCTGCTGTCCGTTTGAATACTGCCTATTGTCTGCTGATTGAGCAGGACGAGTTGGGAGCCCAGTGAATCTTTCAGCTGATATTTCTTTCGATATTGCTCAATAAGTGTCTTCTCTTCCGGCCAAGGTCGGAAGGTTCCTTTGTCGCTGACCATGAATGCTCGCTTTTTGTCTTCGGAAACGAGTCGGCTGTTGTGAAGATTTCTTTTGGAATAGGCATTGAGATCCGTCTTTCCATTCTTCAGGTTGATGTAATACTCCACGATGCCGTCGTTGAAGTATTTCATTACAGAGTCGTTGGTCTGGTAACTGCGATAATATCCCTTGAGTCTGATGAAGTGAGGACGATTCCCTGTTACGTTCACATCCTCCAGTTTCTGTATTTTTGTGATATGTCCAGGCATCTTCTCTTCCTTGTTCTGCGCCATGAGGCAAGTTGGGAGGAAGAGGAGAAGCACAAACAGATATTTCATATAATGATGATTCATATTGGTGATGCTTTAAAAAGAATACTTAATGATGTGCAAAAGTAAGAATAATCAGTTAGATGCGCAAAGAAAATCTGTTATTATTAGGTTAAAACCGTAAGTAAGTAAACGATTACATACAATTATAATAAGGAATCGTGTGGTTATTGCTTTTCTTTTTGTATCTTTGCAGCCGTTTGGCAATTGTGAGTACCAAATCATACATAAAGGAAAAAAGAATATCTAATAATAAATAAAAAGTAATGACTACACTTACAATTTCTATTATTGTCGTTTTCGTGCTCGGCTATGCACTCATAGCTACCGAAAGCTTGACTAAGGTAAACAAGGCTGCGATAGCCCTGTTGATGTTGGTAGGTTGTTGGACCCTCTACATGATGGATCCAATGCAGTATCTCCAGTTGATGCATCCTGATTATACAGGCGGTGCTGCTGGAATGGTGGAGAAGGTGACCGGAATCATCCAGGAACATCTGGGCGATACTGCCACAACACTCTTCTTCCTGATGGGTGCGATGACCATCGTGGAAATCGTGGACCAGAACGGCGGATTCAACTGGGTTCGCAAGGTGATGAAGACCAAGTCGAAACGTGCGCTTCTCTGGCGTATCGCTATCCTTACCTTCTTCCTCTCTGCCATCCTCGACAATCTGACCACCAGTATCGTGATGATCATGATTCTCCGAAAGCTCGTCACCGACCACAAGGATCGCATGGTTTATGCATCCCTCGTCATCATCGCAGCCAATTCGGGTGGTGCTTTCTCACCAATCGGCGATGTTACCACCATCATGCTCTGGAACAAGGGATTAATTACTGCTGCCGGCGTTATCGCCGAAATCTTCATCCCGTCTGTAGTTTCCATGGTGATTCCAGCCCTCATTCTTCAGACCATGTTGAAGGGCGAACTCGTGATGCCTGAGGTTTCTGCCCAGCAGAATGCATCGGTCAGCGATTTCACCGAAGGTCAGCGCAAGGCAGTGTTCTGGTTGGGAGTAGGCGGTTTGATCTTCGTTCCTATCTTCAAGAGTATCACCCACTTGCCTCCATTCGTAGGAATCCTTCTGGTATTGGGCGTTCTCTGGACTGCTACCGAAGTTTTCTATCGCGGTTTGCATCGTGGAACTGATGCCGAGGGTACTCAGAAGCGAGTAACCAGGTTGCTTTCTCGTGTTGATATGAGTACCATCCTCTTCTTCCTCGGTATCCTGATGGCTGTTTCCTGCCTGGCTGAGATTGGCGTATTGACTGCTTTGGGACAGGGCTTGAACGTCGTATTCGATGGCAACCACTACCTGGTTACTGGTATCATTGGTGTGCTTTCAAGTATTGTTGATAATGTGCCTCTGGTAGCCGGATGTATGGGAATGTATCCTGTGGCAGCCGCTGGTGATATGGCTGTGGATGGCGTCTTCTGGCAGTTGCTCGCCTACTGTGCCGGTGTCGGTGGTTCTATGCTGATTATCGGTAGTGCTGCTGGTGTGGTAGTAATGGGTTTGGAGAAGATTACCTTCGGCTGGTATATGAAACATATCTCCTGGATTGCTTTCGTAGGTTACATCGCAGGTATCGTTTGCTACTGGTTCATCCGCACCTTCCTTTATGCTATCTAAAGGATAAGAGTCTTCTCTTACGTGAAAATTTTTTTTGAGAAAAAGTCTCAAAGTCTCATTTTCTATTAAAAATATCGACTTAAAGACTTGATAGATAATAAGATAAAGAGAATGAGACTTCTCGGTTCTGGTGCCGAGAAGTCTCATTAAAGTCTCATAGAAGTATCATTATTTTACTTTTTCTTTACAAGATACTTCATTCCATCTGCAAATCTCTTATGTTTTAACTCACTCATATTCGCCAGTTTTCTGCCGAATCCCATCAAACTGTTCACCTTGAGCGATGAACCTATCTGCTTTTTCAGATAGTCGAAAATCTCGGCGGCAGTCAGATATTCACCCTCTTTCTCATTCTCAACCAAATCAAAATAGAGCTGGAAATACTGGTCTATCGGCTCAGCCACTTCAAACTGGCAGTTGTTCTTCATGATCAACTTCACCTGTTCCGCATCAAAATAACTCTTTTCGCCATTGTGCAGGGCAGTCAGCGCCTGGGCGAAAAGTTGCTGATAGTTCGGACGCACGCTCACATCGATCGGTCCCGTCAGTTCCACACCGATGAATCTTCGGTTGCCGGATGGATCGGAGAGAATATCCGTGATGTTGCTCGTGGCGATGAACGAGGCGAGACGAGGAAATTCCATGACATGACTACCATACGGAGGCTTGTATTTCAGCGTAGGCAACTGGATGAGGTTCTTCAGAAATCCCTGCTGCACCTGTGGAGAAATCTGGTTGAACTCATCAAGATTGATGACCATAAACTGCGCCATCGCCTGATAAACCTGACGTTTTTCAGACAGAATCAGATTATCGTTATATCCCCACTGCAGTTCCGGCGGTAACAGCCGGCGACAGAAAGTACTCTTGTTGTAACCCTGCTTGGAAATGAGAAGCGGAGCCACCGAGTTGCCATACTGGCGATGGGTAAAGCCGCGCCACTGGTCAACCATGCCCAGAAACCAGGTGTAGAACCAGTTTGCCCAGTAAGGATTGTTGGTAGGAACCGTACGAGCCAAGGCACGTATATGGTCCTTTCCGTCCCATTTGTCGTAGCATTGGAAGAGATATTCATCTATCGGATTATAATTCTTGATATAATCAGACTCCAGAAAATTCCTGACATCCTTGATGCTCACTCGGATATCGGCAAGCTGCACCTCCAGCGTCATGCGCTTCTGCACTCTCGGATCTACGGGCTGGAAACCATACCAACCTTTCTCTTTCGGCATGTATTCCACGAATTTCATCACCGTGTTGTATCTGAAGTTATATTTACTTTTCAGCAGCTGCATCATGCTCGCGATATTCTCGCGAACGCTGTTCTTGTCAACTTTCTTTCCTTCTTCCGAAGTATCGGAGCCAGGATTCATCTGCTGATTATCTTCCGTGTTGAAAGCCTGGTTCTGAGGGTGCATGTTGCTGTTAATTTTCATTGCTACCGCCTTACTGTTGAAATAAGGTTTCGCATCGAGCGTCATCATAAAACTGTTGTGCATCGAAGGCTCAAAAGACAGGTTTGCGCCCGCTTCTATAGAAGGTTTCGGTCCGTCTGTGAGCACCGAAGCCTTGGCAATCGCCTGATATACAGGCAGAATCTGCTGGTAAGCGATGCGGTACAGTCGTTCGGCATCCGCCTCCTCAGCAGGCAGCAAGTCATCTTCATTGCTGAATTTCACCAATACGATAACCGACTTACCATCAGCACCTTCCAACGCAGCAAAGGTAGAAGGCAGCATGGCAACCGAGCGCTTCACGCCCTCCACGCCGTCTGCATCCGTAATGTTTCCGAATTTCAGCATCAGGATACCATTGCAAGCCTTCATCTTCAGGTTGTTGTTTTCGTCTTTGGCGAATTCAGCAGCGGGGTAGATGTGCATCCATGTTGGCATATCCTTGTAATACTCGTAGTTGTTTTCCATATGGGGCACATATTCACGGAAATGGGTAACAGTATTCTTGCTGTCATCCTTAGCGATGCGCTCCAGCAACTTCTCCATCGTCTTGGTGCTGACGAGGAGCTGCTTCTTGTTGTTTGTATGAACGATTGTTACCTTCATTGAATATATTGATTAGAATGTTTGTTTGTTAACTGTTAACCATAAACTCTTATCAGTGTTGCCCAAAGTTCGGTTGGTAAATTGGGCACTCGTTTCCCGTAGTACGGGCAATGGCTGCCCGTCACGTGTTCTCTAGTAGCCCGTCGCGTGTTCACCGGTAGCCCGTCACGTGTTCTCTGTGGGACCGCTTAAATGGCATGGCTGGAACATCTGGAGGACAGAGAAAAAGATTAGCTTTTAGTGAAATCAATCTCTTCTGAGAAATGGTCGAATTCAACATCTTTATATCCGTATCTGGCGAAGAGCTGTTTGATATATGCCTGTTGTTCCGGCAGGAGTTTCAGTTGTCCCAGTTTGTAACGGTAGTATTGTCCTTTGCTGCCGAGGTAGTCTCTCATTTCGGCGCGCAGTGCAGGAGCGTCTTTCACTTTCATTTCGGCAAAGAGTTTGTCGAATCCCCATGCCATTTTCACGACACGCAGCGGAGCGAAGTACTTGCATTCTCCGTTTTTCAGGGCATTTGGGAAGATGGCATCCCCTCTATCAGTCTTCTCGTTTTTGTAGAGTGCAGATAGATAGTGGATACATTTGTTTTTCATCGGACATGGTTCGGTGAAACAATAGGTGATGTTGCTAGGTACGTTTCCGTACTCAAAAGCCTTTTTCAGTAATTCCTTTTCATCCATGTTTCTTAAGTATTAAGAATAAAACATTCTGTTTTACTAAACGCAAATACATCCTGTTTATTGCCTTGCAAATGCTATTATTATCACTTCATAAAGCATTTTTTTTCGATGCAAGCAAGAAATCATGATACTTCTCCCTAATTTATGATACTTCGATGATACTTCTCCCTTCATTTCCAGAGAAGTGTCATTTATGTTAAGGTGTTGTGTATTAAAGATATAAGTCTTATTTTATACCCAAAAATGAGACTTTGATACTTTTTTTGAGAAAAAAGATTTATACGTGCGTGTAATTGTTGGTTCTTTATCGCCTGCGTACTTCTTTCTAAACTTCCTTCTAGCCTCATCCCTTTTGTAGGAAGAATCATGTTCCGCAAATAGCTCTCCTTTTTACGATTGTGTCCCCTCACACAACTTTTTTCGAAACTTTTTTGCTAAAAGTTTTGTTGTTTCGTTTTTTTTCTATAATTTTGTAGGCAGTTAGCGATAGAAATGTGTAAAAACATGAAAATCGCAGTAAAAGTCTCGAACCACGCCGAGCCTTTCATATAGGTATGATCTTTATGATAGAGGAGAGTAGGGTGGGAAAGAGACACGACATATATAAGGCGCATACTTGGCGCTTTGTTCACGACTGATAGAAACTTCGCAACTTTCAGATACTGTCATGGACTTAGCAACGGTAGGTGTCTACGGGTGTGATTATATCACAACCAATGGAGTATTGTATACCTATAATAATAGGTAAGATACTCCATGTGGTGGCGTATATCATATCGGCGTGGGCTCTAACGTTGTCTGTTCAGCAGTATCGGGCAATGCGAAGGCCTCTATCAGTGGGACAGACGACAGGCAGTTCCCACGCTTTTTTATGCTCGTTTTAAACTTAGTGCATGATATGCTTGATGATGGGAACCATCGGCAAGAAAAAATGTGCCATTATGGTGAGTGAGCATACATTGATAGCTAATTCTGGAATCCAAATCTTTACAATACCCTTGAGTATCAATACTCAAGAGAAGTTCAAGATGTGGTATCATGAATGGTATGATACTACAAATGGGGAATGGGTACTAGAGCCTGTTTATGAATTAAGAACTGAAGACGAATGTGTTTATTATAATAAGCAGAAGTTATATACTGGTGGATATTTAGCTGATCCTACCATTGAAATTGATGTCAACGAATTGAAAAACGATGGCATCACTCCTTTACGTATAGATGACGAGAATTGCCCTGGAGTAAGAGGTGATATATTCAATATTACGTTTACTGATAGAGACTGCAAACTGTCTGCATTTGAGAATGTTTGGCTTCCTTTGCCATATTTTTTTAAAAGAACTCCTAAAAGATTCAAGTTTGGACCTCTCAATTGGGCAAGAATGAAATTGATTCCTAAATCAGAAAGTAAAGGGGTTAAGCACTATGATGCAATTGTTGCTTTTGATACAAGAGCAAAATATGAAGTTACTGATGAGTACGATGAGTGTCCGGTTTTCCCAGATAAGTATCGTAACGATATGGATTTTGCCTTATGTAGTAATGAATTCTATTTAATGGATTATTGCACATCAGGTAAAAAATGGAGCTATATAGACGAATACCTATTGCATCTTGTACATCCAACAGTACAAAGAGTGTCGCAGGTTAAAGGAGCAAATGTTAGACGTACAGCGTATATTGCAACATATGCCTTCTTGATAAACTATCTCGTACAAAAGAATTTGCTACCAGTTATCAAACTTTATAAGGATGTAGATGTTGAGACAAAGGACGTTGACATGGTCGTCGATATTGGCAACTCAAAAACTACGGTTTTGCTTATAGAAGATAATACAAACTTCAACCAAGTTCGAAAATTGGAGTTGGTTGATTATACGGATTTAGTTTTAGACAATGGCGATGGGTTAAAGGTAAACAAGCATGCAAATCCATTCGATATGCGTTTAGCTTTTAGAAAGGTTGACTTTGGTGATTTCGGTATTAAGGATGGCAAGCAATTTGTCTATCCAAGTTTGGTACGTTTAGGAAAAGAAGCCAATACGCTCTTGCATTTAGCTACCAATAGTAATGACGAAACGGAATCTTTGTCAACATATTCGAGCCCAAAGCGATATCTTTGGGATTGGCGTCCAAGCAAAGAAGAATGGCAATTTCTGGTATTGAAGGGAGAAAAAGATAATCATATCTTGAATTTGCGTGGAATTACAAATCAGTTAAAGAGTGATGGTACTATAGATTTGAATGGAGAAAGTGGAAATACATATCATTATTCTCGTCGTTCTCTTATGACATTCTCTTTCCTCGAAATGTTGGCTCAAGCTCGTACACAGGTAAATTCTGAAGAATATCGTTCCAATAAGTTTGGATTTGGCAAGCTCAATATGCCACGAAAGATAAAGCGTATTATAGTAACATGCCCAACAGCTATGTCAAAAATAGAACGTGAGGCATTGGTTCATTGTGCTAAGGATGCTGTTGTATTGCTAGAAAATTCAGAATATGATAATCCTTCAGAAAACAAGACCCCAGGAAAGGCTGTTGAAGTCATTCCTGTAGTTCGATCGTTCAAAGACGAAGAAGACTGCTGGTATTATGATGAAGCAACGTGTTCTCAGCTCGTCTATATGTATGGAGAAGTTGGGCACAAATACAAAGGATGTTGCAATGAGTTTTTCAATCTTTATGGTAAGGTTGAAGAAGGAGAAGAGCAACCTTCTATTACTGTAGGTTCATTGGATATAGGAGCAGGAACTACAGACCTCATGATAAGTAAATATACTTATATTAAAGGCAATGTGACAACAATAACTCCTGAACCCAAGTTCTATGATAGTTTTTATTTCGCTGGGGATGATATAGTTTATGCCCTGATAAAGAATGCTATGCTACTTGATGAGGATAGTGCGTTCAGAAAGGAACTTAAAGATCTGTCGTTTGCAGAATATCGACAGAATATAAAGAATTTTTTTGGTAAGGACTACAATGGACAGACAGTTGCTGATAGGGTACTTCGCAAGAATTTCAATATTCAGTATTCCATTCCGTTGATGTGTTATTTTCTAGAACTACTCAAACGGGGGTGCAAGGATTGTAATGTGCGTTATGTCGATGTCTTTGCTGATTGTCCACCCAATGCATCAGTCATTTCTGAGTTTAAGGAAAAACTTGGAATAGATATTACCCGGCTGACTTGGCGCTTTGAACGGGATGCTATCTGTACTATTGTAAGGAAAGAAATAGAGCCTCTTTTAAAGAAGGTGGCAACTATAATGTACTCTTATGCCTGTGATGTGGTTCTGCTTTCTGGAAGGCCATCATCATTGCCTGTGATTAGAGATATATTCTTGAAGTATTATGCAGTATCCCCAAATAGGCTTATCACTCTTAATGATTATTATGTGGGTGATTGGTATCCTTTTGGAGAAAATACAGGTTATATTAAAGATGCAAAGACCATAGTAGCAATGGGTGGCGTTATAGGGCACTATGCTTCAGAATTTTCCAATCTCAATAAGTTCATCATCAATCTTGACTTGTTGAAGAAAAAACTCAAATCAACGGTAAACTTCATAGAAGCATCACGAGAAGGACAACCGATAGAGTACCTTCTGACACCAGACAAAAATCAGGGCGATTTGATGGTCAGCAGCGTGCCAGAGACCTTGAAAGTAAGACAAATCGGTATGGATTCGTATCCATGTAGAGCCTTGTATTCTATTGATTTCAATCGTCATAAGATGGCTGATAAAATTCGCAAACGAGCAATATTGGAGGGGCGCGAATGTCCTACTGATGCAAAAGTGATGGCTTTGGTTAAAGACTCTATAGATGCATTGAAAAAGCGTATGCCTTTTAAAATGACCATTGAACGTGATGTTGAAGATAAGGAAAAACTGTCAATTAGTGCTATTACGGATAAGAATGGCAATGATATAATGGACGGCAACCTTGAGATTCATATCCAGAGCCTTGGTGTAAATGAACAATATTGGTTGGATTCTGGTGAATTCGATTTCTAAAAAAGAAACAATAAGATATGTTACAAGATATTGAGCAACATATAAATTTAGTTGAGAAGAGTATCGCTTGGGCAAAGGAGTACAATAAGGACTCCTTTCCTTACGATGTCTTCAAGGACTATCGCAGACAGTTGAAGCGAATACACAATGCTCTTAGCGATAACTGTTCTGCAGCAGCATATGGAGAGAGTCAGGTAGGTAAATCCTATCTGATGAGTAGTTTGTTGTCTTCTCCGGAAGCTCCATTTGTTATAACAAATGCAGAAAAGTCATTTAGTTTTATTGACGATATAAATCCGAGTGGAGGTAATAACGCTAAAGTTGAGTCTACTGGTGTAATTACTAGATTTACATTACAAAAGGACAACAATCTCATGAAGGACTATGTAAAGATTCTTAATCTTTCGGTAGTTGATATCATTTTATTGTTGACAGACTCATACTATAATGATATTAAGATAAATCCAGATAATGTTCTGAAATATGATGATATTAATAGGCAGCTTGAACAGATGGGGGAATTATGGAATGCCCATATCATTCAGCATGACAAGATAGAAGAAGATGACATTAAGGACATCTATGACTATATCCGTGATATTATCGGTAACGCAGCAACAGGTGTAATACAATCTAATTTTTGTAAGGTCGTTGCTCCGATAATTCAATACGTGGCATATGACAAGTGGGTGGACATATTTAGCTTGCTTTGGAACAAAAATGTTGAAATAAGTCACTTGTTCAGTGTTATCATCAATGAATATAAAAAACTGGACTTCAATACGGAGGTTTATGTACCATTCGATGCTGTGCTCAGAGAAAAAGGTACATTATTGAAGATTGACTGGCTTGATACTGTGTGTGGCGTAAAGTCTGATACTGGTAACGATGTTATCTATACTGACGTATATGATGCGAGGGGAAACATTATTGCTCATGACTTTAACAAAGGAAATTTGTCAGCTCTGATAGCAGAACTAACATTTGAGTTGCCGCAATCATTGGCAAGTGATCGTAAGTTCTTGGAGAAAATAGATCTATTGGACTTCCCAGGAGCGCGTTCACGTGAAAAGTTCAAAGAGGCTGATATTCATACCGTTTTGCCGAAAGTGTTGCGTAGAGGTAAGGTGGCGTACTTATTTAATAAGTATTCCCGTTCCTTAAAAATAAGCAGCGTTCTGTTCTGTCATCATAATGACCAGAAAGCTGAAGCTACTATTGGAGATACTATCAATAACTGGATAGAAGATAATATTGGTGCAACACCTGAAGAACGTGCCAAAATGTTGCTCAATACTAATGGTATTGCACCTTTATTCTTCATCGCAACGAAATTCAATATAGATCTTGAACGCACGAAGAGTGATAATTCTGACAATAAAGATCGGCTGGCTATGCATTGGAATCGTTTTGATACCGTGTTTCCTGAAATAATTAAGCCAAATAGATGGCTTGATGAGTGGGTTGCAAGTGGAAATATGGGCTCTATAAAAGCTTTCCAGAATATCTATCCACTCCGTGACTTTTATTGGTCTGGTAAGAATGGTGTGTTTGATGGATATAGCGATGGAGTCATAAAATCTGAAGAAAAATCAGTCCACAAGCATGAAGACTATCCTGAATATTTTGAAGATTTAAAGGAAAGCTTCCTGCAAAATGATTTTGTAAAGAAGCATTTTTCCAATCCAGAACAAACATGGAGTGATGTAGCGACTGTTAACAATGATGGCTCAAAAGCAATCATCCGTAGCCTTGATACAATATCTGGCATTCTTGATGATGCTCGTAAACAGAAGTATCTTATGCAGCTTTTAAAAATAAAGCAAGAAATGTATAAGGCTTTAGCTGTATATTTTGAGCCAGAAGATAGTGAGGCAAAGAATGTAAAGGTCAAGCAAATAGCTAATGATATCAAACGCTCGTTAACATTCTCTGTAGGTTCAAAACCTGAAATATTTGGAAGGATTATAGATTCTCTGATGGTTCCCGTTGGTGATTTGCGTGATATTGCGTACGACATCATCGTTTGCCATTCAGATGAACCAAAGGACTTCTCTATGATAAATTTCATTCGTATACAAGCAGGTATTGATGTGGCAGACAGCAAACAAGTCAATATTCAGAAGTTGTGTGAACTATATGGCGATATTAAACTTATTGAACAAGACTTGAAAAAGAAAGGTTGCTCCGTTGAGGAAGTCGTTTCGGCAGAAACAGAAACGCTGACTACAATCGCAGATGTAGTGACTAAGCATATTATTGATTACTGGAAAGAGTTCTTACAAAAGCATGTTAAGCAATTGGAAGAAAATCTTCCTCATGCTGATGAAGTCGTATTCATGCTGACGGCATTACTCAAAAAACTTGGAGTAAAGAAGGTCATCTCAGAAAGAATCGACAGATATTGCAAAGTCTTCAGTCTTAACGAGCAACCTAATGCCATTGCTGATTATGCTTCGTTGACCCTTAACAACTTTGTTAGTTCGGTAGGCAGAAGCTATATGGATGATAATGATGTTGAGGCAATACGTACAAAGGCAGAAAAATGTCATGTGGTCGTAGATTTGAGTCCATCCGCATGGAATGTTGTGCGCAAGCCACAATCCCTGGTGACAACTCTTTCTGCTTTCGATGATGCTGCAAACATAGATAATGTTAGCATGGAAACTCTCATGAAACTTCCTCTTTGGGACAACTTCCAACGTTGGGAGAATCTTGTAACCATTGGTTTGCTCTATGCTAGTGATATCTCTCATGTTGATCCTGTGGCAAATGCCAAAGTGAGAGCTCTTCTTGAAGAATGTGAAACTTTATATAAAGATTAAGTTAATGGCTGGATATACTTTCAAAGGAAAACAGAGGCTTTGTTATACGGAAGTTTCTGATTTTACAGACTTTCAAGGGGTTGGTCATGATCCCTTGTATAAACGTTTTGACAGCGTAATGAGCGTTGTCAGGAAGGTTGTTGCGCCAGAATATCAGCATTTTCTTGCTACCCCACAATATGTAGAGGAGGAAGACCAAATATGTTGGCATATTGACGAATGGAAAGAACATCCTCATAAAATTGCCGATCTTACGGGGGAAGAACGGGCGAAATACGAAAGTATTAAAGAAGAGACAATAAAGGCTTACCGTAAGGCTGCACAGGATTGCGATGGTGAAGACTTGATGATTATTGCTGGTGCAATTCGTTATCTTCATGATGATAGTATTTATTGTTGTGATGGAAAAGTTTTTGTCGTAGCATGGGGAATGACTCCTGATACACATCAGCATAAAATCATTGGCTCTGTCATTCATGAGTTTGATATGGTGAAAAAGTATAAGATAACTTTTGATGCCAATATACATGGAGTGCTTGTTGATAAATTAGACAAGTCTATGACACGTCCTGAAGGCTTTGTTCTGTCTGAACGAGATTTACCTAAAGTGTCAGCCAATGAAGGCTGGCTATTTAAAGGTTGGATGCCATCGCCTATTGGTGTGACTGTAAATTCTGACTTGAATTTTGTTGCGACGTATGAAGAAATTGTCAAAACGATAGTTGATGAATCTCCTACTGCTTCTATTGAAGAACCGATAACTCCTGATGAGTGTGAGCAACCCCAAAAAGAGGAATCCAAGTTTTACGCTTGTAACTTTGTTGCTGGTGAACATGGTAAGACTGAAGGTGTTGCCTCTTTCTGCAAGCAAGAAGGTGAAAGAATATCTGACTTTGAAATTCCTAAGGTAACACCCATGCAAGGATACGAGTTCAAAAGATGGATTCCGTCTCCACACAATGTCTTAATGGATAGTAACAAAACATTTACGGCAGAATATTCACGTATTCCATTGTGGCGTCGTTTTAGGACATGGTTGGCTGGTCTATTTTTAGGCAGGGGATGCTTTAAATGGTTACTTTGGTTGTTACTGACATTGTTGATAATAGGCCTGTTGCTTTTCTTGCTGAGATCATGTGAAGGATGTAGCGGACATCATGAGGAAAATGGTGTAGTTCCAATTGACAGTGTTACAACTTCCAACGGAAGGGTTATTGATGATAATGGACGGATTAGACCTATAACTGGCGATGACGGCAAATTGCCTGACCAGGGAAGTGTTGTTGCCCCTGTAACAGGAGAAAATGGAGAAGAAGTCCCAATTATTCGTCAACCAGGTGTGCCAAATACGATAGCTAATCGTCTGTTCTTGTTCATGGAAGACGAAAAGGACAACATTGAATCTTTGGCACAAGACTTCAAGAGAGCCTATTCTGAAGAGAAATACTCCATTATAGGATATGACAAAGAGGTGAAGTTGTTGGTGGTTCAGATTCCTGAGAATGAGCGAGCCCAAATTCGTCAAACGATAAACTCTAAAATACCGAATCATAAGTTCTTGGTTTTTGACGAAGAGATATATGAGTTGAATGGTCATGTGAGTACCTCTACGGAAAAACAAGGCTGGCACTTGGACGCAATTCGTCTGAAACAAGGGTGGAGCATAACTAAAGGTTCGTCTGATGTAAGGGTTGCAGTTGTTGATGATGGAATTGAAGCCGGACATCCAATGTTTAAAGGGCGTATCGTGGATGCATATAATGTGTTTACCCAAAATAACCGTCTTAGTTTAGGGCAAGGGCATGGTACACATACAGCGGGACTTGCGGCTGGTAGTGCAGACTATTATAATAAAGGAGCGTCCGGTGTTGCTCCGAATTGTAAACTGATGCCGGTTCAGGTTTTTGACAACAAACAATGTCCGTTGTCTGCTCTTATCGCAGGAACGATGTATGCGATTCATCATGGAGCGGATGTAGTAAACCTGTCTGTAGGTCCTTCTTTCAAGGGGCTAAATCAATTGCCTGTAGAGCAACAAAACGAAATAGCCAAGCGGCAATTTAAAAATCTAGAAAAGCTTTGGGCTAGAGTTTGTGCTTTGGCAGCCAAGAAAAACTGTATTCTTGTATTTGCTGCCGGCAATGATGACATTCTGTCTAGTATACCTCCTGAGAACAGAAATGCCTCATCTATAGTCGTGGCAGCTGTAGATAAGAACTTGTATCCAACAGACTTCACGAACTATGGTCCGTGTTCAGATATATCGGCACCAGGTAAGGGTATTTATAGTTCGTATCCGCATGGCGATTTCAAGTCCTTTGACGGAACTAGTATGGCTGCTCCGATAGTATCGGGTACCATTGCTCTCATGAAGTCAATTAAGAAAGACTTAACTGTGGAGCAAGCAAGGAATGTCCTTTACAAAACAGGCTCAGATGTTTATGGCTTCATGCCACCGATGGTATTGGTTGACAAAGTTCTTGAAGGTGTCAAACGGGGAGATTTTAGTACTCCTGCAGAACGGACAATGAAGACTGTACCAGATGGAGCAGGAGATGAATCTGCAGCGAATCGAGCTTCTCCAATTACGGAAAGTGCGCCTGCTGGCGGAAATGCTCCGTCGCCGTCACAAATTAATGAGACTGATTACGATGCGATTCGTAGACAAATCGCCAAATACAAGCAAAAGATAGAAGAATTGGAGCGTTTGCTTCCGAAAAAAAGATAAAAATGAATAGAAAACTTAGATTTTCATGGGGACACATTGTTTCGTTCCTTGCACTGATCTTTATTGCGTATGTCGTATTTATGGGAACGACATACTATACTATTGGTAATTATTACGCAGGTTTGATTACTATGGGATGTTGTGTCCTTTTACTTGTTTTAACAATATTAGGTGCGCAAGTTCTAAAGGGGGTAGATAAAAAATTTCACAGAAGTATAATGTGGGAACGCATATTAGTAATTTGTTCTCTGTTTATCATTATTGTTGTTGCTTTCCCTTTTTCTCACTTTTGGACAGTTCAAAGTTCTGAAGATAAAATTGTTGAAAAGTTTGATGAATCAGTAAAGGCTTCTTTGGGGATTTTTTCTGATTTTGAAACTTATTCTGATACAAGAATAGAGCAGTTGAAGTCTTCTTTGTCTTCAACAGTTGAAGATGAACAACTCGTTAATAATAGGGTTGAAGAATTGTCGCTATATTTAAAACGTTCTCCGCTTAAATCTATAGCAGAGGCCAAAAGTTGGATTAATAAGGTTAGTGATTCTCCTTCAATTTGGAATGTTTTTCTATTCGGAAATATCTCGACAGTTGAGGGGGCAATAGAGCAATGGACGGAATCGTTAAATACGATTTCTCGTAAGTGTATGTCGGCAGAAACTGAAGCAGAGCCTTTTTCTACAGCTAATGTACATAAAGAAAAAGCATTGACCGTACTAGCAGGCTTGAAGAGTTTATATCAAGAGACTAAAGCACCAGGTATATCAGCAATAATCACTTTGCTAATTTGTTACTTGATGTTGTTGTGTCCGTATTTCGCCCAAGAGCGACATTCTAGAAATATAGAGACGTTCTTTGGAGATGGTAATAACAAAAGAATAATGTCAGTTAATAAAGAAAGTAATAAACAGAATATAAAAAGAAATAAATACGATTCATTTTGATTATGACAACAAAAGACAATATATTAGATAATCTTACCGAGTATTCTCCTCGTGAACTTGCGGAATACGTAGACAAAGGTATTGTTACTTGGAAAGATATGCGTGAAACAGGTGACCTCACACCAAATTTACGCAAGGAAATTGAGGAGCAGATAGCTCAGGTTGAAAATGAAGTTTGGGAACGAACTCTTGCTAAAGGTACAAAAGTTGCATTTCAAAGTTACCTTTCCAGCTATCCTTCAGGTAAGTATGTTGACTCTGCCAGGGATAGAATTGCAGCTTTGCTTAGTGAAGACAATAAAATCCAAATTGAAGATGATTGGGGCACTCTAGACAAAACTGATATAGAGATATTGCGCAAGTTTATTCGTGAGAATCCTAGTAATTTTCATGTTACGGAAGCTCGTGCCAAAATCAATGAATTGCAAAGAGAAAAGAGACGAGGTAACGGAACACGTTTGGTTATTTCAGCGATTCGAGATGGGTATAATAGTAATCGTCCTGACCTCAAAATTCCAGAGTTGTTGGATACTTACCTTAAGGCAAACCGAATATCTTCTCGTGATATTGCAATTGTCATTGGCGATGATAACAATATTATGGAGGCAGAGATTGTGCAGTCTTTGTGCAATGAAGGAATTATCGAATATGATGATTTGGAAAATATCAGTGGTATTGATGCTATCTTTGTAGATAAACTTATTGAATTTCAATCAAGTGATGTTCCTGATCTTCCACCAGCAAAACCTTTGGAAGCAATAAAGAAAGATTATACCGAAGTGTATTTCTGGGGCATTCCATCTTCGGGAAAAACTTGTGCATTGGGTGCTATCATGAGTGCAGCTAAGAATGGTACGAATGTCAAGGCTATGCATCCTGATGGTAACTGTCAAGGTGCAGCATATATGATGCAGTTAGCTGATTTGTTCGATCCTGAAACTGTGTCTGTTTTGCCGCCTCGAACGGATGTGCAAGATACCTATGAGATGAGATTTACTCTTGTTGGAGAAGATGGTCGTGAGCATAAATTGGCATTTGTGGATTTGTCTGGAGAGTTGTTTACATGTATGCATCTCAAAGCATCTGGTTTGCCTTTTGAAAGACAAGAACAGGCGGATGCAATCAACACTCTTGATAACATTCTAGTGAAGAATAAAACCAATAATCGCAAAATTCATTTTTTCGTTGTGGAGTATGGTGCGCAAGATAAGAAAATAAGAAATATGAGTCAAGATTCTTACCTTCAAGCTGCCATTAGTTATATCGACGAAATGGATATTTTTGATGAATTTACAGATGGTGTTTATATGATAGTCACTAAAGCTGATAAGGCCAATGTTGATGGAGCAGAGTTAGGTAATCATCTTGCAAATTACATAGAGACTTACTATAAAGGTCTTTATGGTGGGCTTGTTGATATCTGCGAAAAGAAAGAGATAAATGGCGGTAAGGTGTCTAGATTTCCTTTTTCTATTGGAAAGGTCTGTTTTCAGAATTTGTGTATGTTTGACAAAGAATGGACATATCGTATTATAGAAGAAATAAAAGACCGCTCTTATGCAGAAAGAGCTGGTCGTTTGGGTAAATTAACAAGAATATTTAGTAAATAATATGGAAAATAGTAAGTTAGGTGTTGTTATAAATACGACGAAAGCAAATAACCGCACAAGCGGTTTCAGAGCTATCTATAGCTATAATAGTGATGGATGGTCTTCTGTTGTGCGTGATACAGGAGCAGAATTAAAAAAAGTGACAAATAATACTGCTTCTGCTCCAATCCATTTTATCCAATTTGAAAGTAATGGATGCTGTTGTTGCATCATGCAGGCTATTGCTGGTAGAAAAGATTATCAGAGCGCATGGATTTTCATTCATAAAGATATTATACTTCCTAAGGGAGAAATTATTTCAATAATCCAAAAAGTCGAAGAAGTTCTTTCTTTGGACGTAGAAGATAAAAAGGCTGAACTTGATAGCTTATTCGAGAAGTCTTATGCAACAACAAATAGCCCGAGTTATTCTGTTAGTTCAGGAGATACCTATGCTGTTCGCTACTATGGAACTGGAACAGATTTTATGTATACTCGCAGTTCTGTATTTGATGACTTTCTCTATCAATCAGAATATTGCAAGTATAAATCGGTATTTTTGGTAGATAAAGAAAGCGGCCAAACGGTTTCTGATGTACAAGATCTGTCTAATGTGAAACTCGAAAAGAGTTATGTGATAGAAGTACCTTCGGAACTTTATGGTTTTAAGCATAATTTGGAATCTGATTCTTTGAGAGTAACAGAGGGTTCTTCAGTTCAAGTTAGATGGACACGTTCGGGCTATGCTCCAGTTGACAAGAAAGGAAAATGTAGTGAGGATTTGTTGATTCAAAAAAGTGATTGCCGCCGTTCCTTTCGTCTCAACTTGTTTCGCGTTATTGATAAAGTTACGGGGGATACTCTGAATATACGTCCTAAATTTGAAGTTAAATGTTGGGTAGATGACAAAACAAATCCAACTACCGTTTACTTCAGAGAAGATGAGCTGGATAACATATCTTGTCGTGTAGATTTACAATCTTATGAGTCCTTCAATGATATTTTGGATTTAACGAAACCTAACGAAAAGGGTGAATACGTTATAGAACTCCAACCAAAGCAGCATGTATATAACTGCTCTTTCGAAACAAATATTCCGGATGTTCACACTATTGAGTTCAGAATCGTTACACGATACATACTTAATGGCTCAGAGATTCCTGGATTTAGATTCGAGGGAACTCCGTCTGAAACAAAAGTTAATAGACTTAGAGCTTATCATAAGCAGACAGTGATTCCTTCTGATGAAAGAAAAGTCTTGCCTGTTGGAATAGAAAATTCTAAAAAACAGAAAGATAGAGTAGGTGTAGGAAAAGTACGTGGTAAAAAAAATAATCATAGTTTACTCTATGTACTAATAGTTGTTGGGCTACTCGTTATAATCGGTGGTTGTGGTTACTTTTTGTATCAAAACGTTTTCCAATCAAACAGATTACAGGATGTCTCTGTTAATTATGAGGATGTTGCTGAATCACAAGAAAATGAGTGGGAAGAAACTCTAAACTATTTGCGTGAGCACAGTACCGAATGGGTTCAGTCGGAAATGGAGAGTTATCCCGACTTAAAAGGAGTGTATGCAATGATTCGAGATTTTCAATTTAAAAAACTGAAGTCATTCATAGATGAGCATCCTGATTTGAAAGAAATCGATGCATGGGTACGTTTATATGAGAAAGTCAAAGATTTTAATGATAAAAAGGGAAGATGGTCTGATGACGGTAGTATTAATATAGAAAAATATCTTGGGACAGATTTTAGTCTAAAGCCTGATGTTGAGCAGCCTGATAAATCGAATGATAATCTTAAGGAGGCTGCTCCTACTGGTAATAAGGACTTAAAAGAAAACAAGGATGGTACTCATCGCAATAATGGTAAAAAAAATGGCTCAGGTGCTGGCACAAGTAATAATAATTCTCAAGATGCTTTGAACTAATGAATAGATCTTTTATTAAATCTCTGATATTGGCCGTCGCAATCGCTATGGCTGTAGGTGGCGTTCTGTTTTTCATTCAAACAGTCGTAAGCCCACCGGACAATATAAAAACGGAAGATGTATATACGGCAGACATCAAAAAAATCTCTAATTCCTATAATCCAGATACTTTGGATTTGAGAGAAGCAGAAAAAATGTTTGATGTTGTAGTTGATCGTGCTATATTGTATAAAACGGATTCTCTGATAGATCAGAAGTTATGTGATAACGTGATTTCTAGTTCCGCAGAAAAATTTTCTGCAAATTTTATCAAGTGGTCGATGCTAAAGTTTAATCAGCCTGTATGGAATCATAGTGATCATGAAAGAATGACTAGGATTATCCACAAACTTCGAAATGTAAAAGTAGACCTAGGTTCAAAGAAAGCCTTGGAATCTAAAACTCTTGCATCGTTAACTAAAATAGAGAGCATTATAAGCGAATATGGTAAAGCTTGGAAAGTTACTGAACAAACTTCCTTTGTACCTTGGAATTATGATGACGCTCGTTTGAAACGTGCAAATGCAGAGTTGCAAGCCAATAAAGAATATCTTAAAAATTGCGTTGCGCTTGTCAATTCATTAAAATCTGTTGGTGAGAAACTTGAAAAGTCATGTTATTATCAATTAGTCAGTCGTGTAAATAAATTGAGAAATCTATATTCTTTTAGTTCCAAGGAGGCTTATGATAATGAGTCGAGTCGAGTCTATGATTTGATTCGGGAATTCGAGAAAACTGCAGCTTTTGGAGTAAGTACTTCTGCACATGCTAAGAATTTAAAAAAAATGCAAGATTCTTATGATAGGATCTCAGAAAATTATGATTGGTATGAATAAAATAACGATAAATATGGAAAAGTTATGTAAGATTATAATGATTCTTCTGTTATGTTTCTTTACCGCATCAGTGAGTGCTCAAAAGAATAAGAAGGAGATGGTAACCATATCTGCAACAATGTATGATGAACTACGTGATGATGCAAAAGTCTTAACAGATAATGTAAAATTATTAACAGATAGTTGTACATCTCTTAATACTGTTATTCTTAATTTGCAAAAAAGAAATTCCGAGTTGGTTGATGTAATTGAAAATAAAAATGGTGACCTTGAGAGTAAGGATAGTGTTATTGCTCAAAACGAAGTTCTGATTACTATCCTACAACAACAGCATAAAACTGACAGCATGCTTGTTTCTGCGAATACAAAAAGGATAGCAGATATGCAAAAGTTAGTAGATGAAACATCTGCCAAATATGCAAATGGACGTTTGTATTTTAAATATGATGAAGTACGAATAGGAAAATGTATTGATGACTACAACAAGATTAATACATCATCTGTAAAAGAACTATTTAAGCAACTGCCTGATTTGTTGAAAAATTACAAAACCTTTTCGACTCAAATCAAGGCGTTATTAGAGTCTGCTCAAAATGATCCAGATAGAAAAGTACGAAATAAGGCTGATGAATACAAATTGAAGTTTAGTAGTAAGATTAGAAATTTATTCTATTATTCGCATTACTATACAAAACAAAAGTCAGGAGTATGGAGTATTCCTTATTTGGATAATATTATAGAGGTCTCTTTATCTATTTTAAAAAAGCATGATCCTGGGCATAACGATCCTGTAAATTTCAACTCATTGATTGATATGCTTTAATCTGAATATAAAATCGCCTGACTTTTAGCTTAGAGCCTTAAGGTCAGGTGTTTTTATTTAAGTTGTATGAGTCCTCTTGGAAAGTGTCCTCGTTAAAAGTTTAACATACATTCGTTCTTTGACATTTTGTAATCTGGATTTTTGGGGCTAAATATTTAAGAATAATTGGCTTGCATATCTCGAAAAAAAAGTCGTACCTTTGCTCTCGCTAAGATATTATTTTTCGGTTAAGAAAAGTGAATATTTGTTTGGCGATGTTCTTTAACTTGCCGATAATCAGTAGGTCTTATGAGGCTTAGTACTAGACTATCGTCCACTACAACAAGGATTAAGACGTAGCTAATTCACGCAAAGCTTTTTAGGGCTAGTTTGTGTTAGTCCATAGGTCAATGCAAGTTGATAGGACTATGTTTAAACCTGCAAATAACTTAATGATATAATAATAATGAAACGATACAACATTTGGAATATAATATTCCATAACAGTGAAGTAAACAAGAATATTGAAGATTACAAGTTTCAACAAAGTCTTGTTAACAGTTATGAGTATTGGCTTACTAAAATAGGTAATGCTAACACTCTAACTGAGTGTATGGCAATCCATAAGTATATATGGAGGCAAGGGTTTAAAAATACCAACTTGGGTCCAGATAAATATGGGATGTTTAGAGCTAAGGATATAAACTTTATGACTACAAATGAAGTTTATATAGGAGGATTTAACGGTCTTAATATCTTAACTATTGAAGAATGGGAAGAGTGTAAAGAAGAATTATATGATTCTGAGCAAACTTGTTATAGTTTAATCTTAAGTGGTTATAAAAGATTATTAAAAGCTAATATTTTAGATATTACAGATAAAGCTAAAATGATGGTAGAACAATATCAGCAAAATAACTATAAATTATAATGAGTACTAGATTATCTACCTCAAAAAACATATCTGAAGATTGTTTTATCAGGCGGAGATGCGGATACAAATGCAGCTGTAGCTGGTGCTATTCTGGGTGCTAAATTTGGAATATGCCATATTCCTGACGAATGGAAAGATGGTCTTCTCTATGCTTCTATGCTCCATAACAAGGTGCAGGAATTCTACGCAATGCTCCGATGAGAATTTCATCTCTGCTGTTCATAAAATATAATAGCGCTGTATCGGTGTGTTCAGTACAGCGCCATCAAAAAGTTCGTTTGTTGATTTAGTTTCTATAGTTGTACTCATATCAATAACTCTAGAATAAATCAGCCAATACTATGGAGATGATTCCTGATGCAACAGCACTTAAAATCCATAGTAAGACTTGTAAAGCACGTCTTACTGTAAAATGTACACGAGCCCAGTGAACATCGGGAGCTGTTGTATCCATGAGAAGTTCCAATTCACTATATTTATTGTAGGCCTGCTGATAGAAATCTAACGCTTCGCTAGTATTGATACTTTCTAAAATCTTAGCTTTACGTACAGCTCTTACTGCATCAGAGCGTAGAGATTTATATTTTGGATAAAAAGTGCCGTTTTGCAGCACAGTCAAATCCACATGTCTTGTTTGTTTTTCAAATAATAAAACCGAATCGTGAATAGATAAGTTTAAACACTTATAGCAGTCAAGTATAATTCTAAGTACATGACGTTCTGCTTTATGAATTTCGATATTTCTTTGCTCTGGAGTTATATCTTTAAAGTAGCATCGGGCAATATGGTCATGCAATGCACGTATTTCATTAAATAATGGTAACGGGAACTGTTCAGTCCTCGCTTCTACTTCTGCAATAAGCGGTTTGATAATCGTATTGTAGTCGTCATATAGTGCTATAATTTGCTTGCTATTATCCATTTTAAATTCGTGCTAAACGTTTGTCTATATCATTTTTTGAAACTAAACGTTTGAAAAACAAATAGACAGACCCTCTATTAACCATGTTTTTGAGAGAGAATGCTGGAGTTAGTTTTTTGCCAATACGAGCCTCGACAAGTGCATCTAACTCTTCCGCACTCATCTGCAATATCTCATCGTAAGTTTTTCCTAACTTCCGACTTAATGTTTCTCGTGTCTGTTCATTCAGTATATGCATAAAACTCATTCTTACATTAATTAATACAAAGGTAATCATTTTTCAGTTATCTTCCAAGTATTTTTTACGAATTTAACACAAAAATTTATCAATGCGTAATAATAACGCAGAATCCTGCTGGTATTACAGCCAGCAGGATTCTGCGCTTTTCTTATATGTCGATAGCAAAATGAACTCAATTGAACTTAATAGAACTTTCTTGTGAATTCTTATTCAGCATTTGCCTGCTGCTCTGTCTCTGTAGACTCCTGCTGCTGAGTTGTCTCCTGCTGGATAGAATCCTCAGTGGTAGCCTGTGGCTTGATAGAAGTACCTGTTGCCAATGTATCTGAAGGAGCATCTGGAGCCATGGTATCAACTGGTGCTACCTCTGCGTTACTTACCATTCTGCTTGATGCAAAAACGTTGCTTACTGAAACCATTACCATAGCTGCGATAGCTGCAAAATACCCAAATATAACAAGTTGAGGTATCAAGTGCCTGCTATCTTTGCTGATACAACTAAAAACTATGGCAGTAGAACAAATGGAAAAATAAAAAAATATTGAATTATAGTTAATTTGAGTTTGAAATCATTGTAGCTTAAAGTAAAACTATTATATTTGTGGCTGATAGATTTCGAATCTGTATCATAGATATTGGTTCTAGAGATTATGGTATAAATATAGTAATTTTAAATGATAACATTATGAAAATGAAACGAACATTTATTACTGCATTCTTTGCGATGTTACTTGTAGTTTTTTCAGTTTCATGCAGCAGTGAAGAGAAAGAGTTTGATTATGCAGCATTGCCGATGTCGGCACAGCAGTTTGTAAAGCAATATTTTGCTGGTGCATCATACAGCCGTGTGGAAAAGGAGAAAGATAATGGCTTTTGGGAATATGAAGTATTGCTCAGTGATGGCTCTAAAGTGGAGTTTAATGAGAAGGGAGAGTGGACGAGTGTTGAGTGCAAATACTCTGAGATCCCTGTAGGCATTATTCCTACTGTCATAGCTGAGGATATTGCAAAGAAATATCCTGATTTGAAGCCTTACAAAATTGAAAAAGAGGTTGGCGGATATGAAATTGATATTCCTGGCTACGATCTCTATTACAGCAATAACGGTATATTCATACGTGCTGAAATTGACAAATAACAGAAGAGGGTGTGTCATGGCTTTATGACACACCCTCATGCAGTTCTGGTACTTACTATAACAGCTCTCTTGCTATCCAGGCACAGGCTTCAGCATCTATTCCGGTTCGGGCTTGATGAGGCTGTAGTAGCTGTCTGCAATCTCGCCATCCCTCACTATCACAATGCCCACCGAGCAGACACTTGTACGCTGCTGGTTGGCCGTTTCGAAATCTATCGCTGCAAAATCTTTCATCGAATTATCATTTTTGTGCCTTATATATTATGGTGTTACTCTGAGGAAATATAGGCTATCCTATTTCTCCCATCAGCCATCTTAGGGCATTGATTCTCTTGATACCGTTGTAATCGGCAGTAGGGTCTTCATCAAGTGTAAGGATATACTTAGGATATTGGTCATTGATCTGCTGCAGAGATGCCAATTCACGTTTTAAGGTAGTCTCATCTCTAACGGTAGCAGCTACCTGATAATACGTGATATTGTTTTCATCAATCGCTACAAAATCTACTTCCAGATTATCCATCTTTCCTATATATACTTTCTGCTGGCGATGGAGTAGTTCCAGATAAACGATGTTCTCCAGGATGCGGCCGGCATCGAATGAGCGGGAACCTAGGAGCATTCTTCTCAAACCGATATCTACTAGATAATATTTACCCAATGTCTTGAGCGGCTGCTTACCCTTGATGTTGTATCTTTTGGTTTCATATACGAAGAAGGTTTCGCAGAGTGCGGTCAGATATCGTTCTACGGTTTTCTGGTCTATTTTTCTTCCATCGGCAGTCATGATGTCGGCTATGCGCTTGGTGGATAGGATGTTGCCGATATTGTCGGCTGTGAAACGGATAACGCTTTCCAGCATCATGACATCGGGTAACTTCTTCCTGCTCATGATATCCTTTACTACAATGGTGTTATATACGCCATTCAGGTAGTCGCTGATTTCTGCGGGAGTATCCAGTTCAAGGGTATATGGAAAACTGCTCCTTGTGATGTAGTCTGTATAGGCTTTGGGAAGATTGTCGGTTCCTCCGATACCTTCAACATACTCTCTGAATGAAAGGGGAAGCATTGCGATTTCCACATATCTTCCGGATAGTAACGTGGCGATTTCGCTTGACAGCATATAGGCATTCGATCCCGTAATATAGAGATCTACTGTTGGCTTCAGGTTGAGGCTGTTGATGATGTCTGGGAAATCTTCCACATGTTGTATCTCATCAAAGAAGATATAAGTCATCTTGTCTTGATGAATTAATGGCTTGATATAAGCGTATAAGTTATGTGGATTACGAAGCTCATAGAAGTCGTAATCCTCGAAATTGAGATAGATGATTTGGTCGGCACTGACACCTTGCCTCTTAAGCCAGTCACGATAAATCTCCATAATGGTGGATTTACCGCAACGGCGAATGCCGGTTATCACTTTGATAAGAGACTTGTCTTTGAAAGCGATCAGTTTATTGAGATATTCCGTTCTTTCTATTCGTTTCATATCATTTCATTGCTCTTTGATTATATATTTGCTGCGAAGATACTATTTTTTTAGGATAAATCATCCTAAAAGTAGAATATTTAAGAAAGTTTTAGGATGAATCGTCCTAAAACTTTTGAAATTAGAGAAGTTTTAGGATGAATCGTCCTAAAACTTTTTATCTATCCACATATTTAGGTATTTCTGCGAAACCATCATTTTTAGGTATTGCAGATTACGGGAAAAGGGCGTATCTTTGCACCCGAAAATAAATGTAACTAAAAGTAAGATAGACAAATGAAAACAACAATCGTAATTTATGGCTCTTCTACTGGCTCATGCCAGTCGATTGCCGAAACCATCGCCTCTAAGTTGGGCGTGGAAGCTGTAGATGTAGCTAACATCGATGACGCTACTATCACAAGTCATGAGAATCTTCTTCTCGGTACTTCTACCTGGGGTGCCGGCGAGATGCAGGACGACTGGTATGATGGCGTGAAGACATTGAAGAGTGCCGGCTTGGCTGGCAAGACTGTGGCCCTGTTTGGTTGTGGCGACAGTGAGTCTTACCCTGATACATTCTGTGGCGGCATGAAGGAACTCTATGATGCTGCCGTTGAGGCTGGTGCTACCGTATTGCCTGGTGTTTCTACAGACGGATACACCTATGATGACAGTGAGGCAATTGATGGCGACAAGTTCCTGGGACTCGCACTCGACGAGGTGAACGAGGACGACAAGACAGAGGAGCGTATCGATGCCTGGCTCGAGGACATCAAGCCAGCGTTATAATTTTACAAAAATATTTTTCAAGAATTGGAGAATGATGGAATTCTCTGATTCTTGGTTTAAAAACAGATAAATTCGGATAGTATGCAGCAGGAAATCGCAACACCAGTAGATTTGAAGGTTCTGATGAATCATATATATGAATATAAGAAGG
>OLZV01000022.1_pt1 | contig 101266 bp, 117 predicted proteins | sample 1644531 | NCBI WGS metagenome assembly OLZV01 (sample SAMEA103958115, study PRJEB25191) | human gut metagenome | biome: human-associated habitat [ENVO:00009003]; feature: intestine environment [ENVO:2100002]; material: feces | place: Germany | collected 2013/2015
TGCGTGATGAGGGCAGGTGTGATATTTTAGCCTATGGCATTGCTTTTTGCAGGAAGCGGTGCAGGGTGGTTGGTGAGAAGCTGTAAATTATTTTTACTTTATACCAGAGGCTGGTATAGCTGATTTTTGGGGAGGTATTTCTATGAAGCTTAAAACAGGACAAAAGTGCGCATTTGGATTTGGCGCATTCGGAAAAGATATTGTGTATATGCTTATTTCATCGTATTTGCTCTATTACTACAACGTAGTGCTTGGGATGAGCAGTGTGTTTATTGGTACGGTGATGATGGCGGCCAGGATTTTTGATGCATTCAATGACCCAGTGATGGGCATTATCGTAGCAAAGACACGTACCAGGTGGGGGAGGTTTAGGCCTTGGATTTTTGCCGGCACAGTGCTCAATGCCGTGACCATCTATGCTTTATATGCTACTCCTGAGTCTATGGGGGATTCAGCACAGAGAGTGTGGCTTACCGTGTTTTACTTTGCATGGGGCATCACATATACGCTTATGGATATTCCGTTTTGGTCTATGATTCCCGCAATCACTGAGCCGGGCAGCGACAGGGAGCAGCTTACATCGCTTGCGAGGACATGCTCTGGCATTGGAGATGCTATCCCTACGGTTCTCACGATGACAGTGGTGCCTATTCTTGGTGCAGGAAGCTCTATGGCTGATTACAGGATTGGATTTAAGTGGTGGGCGCTTATTATAGCTGTAGTATTTGTAATTTCTGAGCTTGTATGCGTGGCATGTGTGCCTGAAAGACCGGTTGCCTGTGATGAGAAGCCGGGAAAGATATCTGATATGTTTAAATCCTTATTTAAGAACGACCAGGCTATGACTGTTGTGGTCTCAATCATTCTCGTGTATACATCACTCAATATCTGTGGTAACCTAGTGCTTTATTTCTTCCGGTTTGATGTGGGAAACGAGGGCGCATATTCCATATTTGCCGCAGTTGCTTTTGCAGCACAGGTGCTTGTCATGATGGTTATACCGCTGCTTCGCAAGAAATTCAGCAAAAGCCAGCTTTTTATATCAGGATTTATTATTCAGATAGCAGGCTTTGCGGTGATACTTATCATGGCATTTGCAAAGCTCTACACGCCGCAGAGCTGGTACATACTCTGCCTGCCGGGTATTTTGATTTATCTGGGCTATGGTATGCTCAATGTTATCATGACTATATTTCTTTCGGATTCTGTTGATTATGGTGAGGTTATGAATGGCACGAGAGAGGAGTCGGTCATTTTCTCAATGCAGACATTTACGGTAAAGCTCGCATCCGGTGTAGCAGTATTTCTGGCTGGGCTGGTGGTTGACTGGATTCATCTGGATACCGCGGCTGCAGTACAGACACAAGATACACTTGATGCTCTTCGTATGTGGATGACGATTCCGTCTGTTATCCTGCTCATCGTGGGCATATTTGTATTTAAGAGATTTTATAAGCTGGATGATAAAAGGATGGAAGAAATTAAATCAAAGCTTAATTAAAAGCTGCTGTCTGATTGATAAAAGAAGGTCGAAAATACAGTGAAAAAACGAATAATTAATTATAGACTAAAGATTGACAATCTGCTTGCCAATCCTGATAAGATATCAAAAGAAGAGTGGAAGAAAATACTGCAGGAACACCTGACACAAATAGCATTCTTCCAGCATGAGCGCCTTGTGCACCTCATAGTGACAGTAACCTTTGCCATACTCACCATGATGTCAATAATCGCATCCATCATGATAAGTAATCTGGTGCTTCTGGTACTCACACTGTTATTCTTAGTGCTGTTGGTGCCATATATCATGCACTACTATACACTGGAAAATGAAGTACAGAAGATGTATACCCAGTATGATGAGATTTTGAAGCATCTGTCCTAGCTAGCAAGGATATAAGCGAGTGCAACGAGCAACATCTGCACATAAAAAAGTGGAAAGTTACCAAAGACAGAACCCGGCGCAGCCGGGGCTTTTGCCCTTAACCGCATATACGAAGCGGCTTAGAGTCTGTAGAATTGCATACGAAAACCAACAACGCCCATGCATGGACGCATGGGCGAGGTGTTATGCGCCATGGACGGCGCATAAAAGCCGGTTGTGTCAAAAAGCCACAACCGGCATATGCAATTCGTACAGACACTTAGCAGCGTAGTTCATGCGGGAAAGGGCAGAAAGCCCCGGCTGCGCCGGGTTCGTCCCACTAGCAACAACAGTGCAATTCTCTTACTTCTTAAGCTTCTTCTGTGCCGTAGAAAGCATCAGCTTAATACGGTTCAGCTGGTTCACCTCAGAAGCACCTAGATCATAATCGATAGCCACGATATTGGCATCCGGATGATCATGTCTGATTCTCTTTATAACTCCCTTACCCACAATATGGTTTGGTAAGCATGCAAAAGGCTGTGCACAGATGATGTTTGTAACGCCCTCATTGATGAGCTCAAGCATCTCACCTGTCAAAAACCAGCCCTCACCGGTCTGATTACCGCAAGAAACGATAGGAGAAGCATACTTTGCGAGATCCTGCACGTGAGCGGTTGGCTCAAAATGCTTGCTCTTAGCCAGCTCATCCCTTGCATCCTTTCTGAGCCACTCGAAGAAGGCGATAAGTCGGTTGTTCATAAACTTAGCTTTCTTAGAAGCACCAAGATAGTCAGCCTTGAAATTCGTGTTGTAGCAGCAGTAGAGTAAGAAATCAGTCAGATCAGGCACTACAGCCTCGGCTCCTTCAGCTTCGAGCAGGTCAACCACATAGTTGTTTGCTGCAGGCAGGAATTTGACGAGAATCTCACCGACCACGCCGACACGCGGCTTAACCTCATCTGTCATAGGCAGATTGTCGAAATCCCTTATGATTTCGCGGCACATCTTCTTGTATTTCTTGTGAGAGAGCATCTTTGTGTTGCCGACAAAATCGATGACTCTCTTTTTCCACTTCTCATGGAGTGCATTGGCACTTCCCGGCTCTTTCTCATAAGGACGTACCCTGTAGAGACATCGCATAAAGATATCGCCAAACTCAAGTGCATACAGTCCGTGCTGGATAAGGCTTGGAGTAAACTTAAAGCCAGGGTTTTTCTCGAGACCAACCATGTTGATTGAGATAACAGGCACATCAGGATATCCGGCCTTTTCGAGGGCTCTACGGATAAAACCGATGTAGTTTGTCGCACGGCATCCGCCACCTGTCTGTGAGATGAGGATGGCTGTGTGTGTCATATCATAGTTGCCTGATTTGACGGCTGCCATAATCTGTCCCACGACAATGAGTGAAGGGTAGCAGGCATCGTTGTTTACGAACTTAAGTCCCACGTCCACACATTCCCTTGCAGGGATATCCGGTATGACCATATTGTAGCCGGCTGCCTTAAAGGCCGGTACGAGAAGGTCAAAGTGTATAGGTGACATCTGAGGGCAGATGATAGTGTAGTTGTCCTTTTTCATCTGCTCGGTGAATACAACACGCTCGTAGTTAGACGGCTTTAATTCACGCTTTTCATGCTTGGTTTCTTTGACTCTTATGGCGGCAAGGAGCGAGCGGATACGGATTCTTGCTGCGCCCAGGTTGTTTACCTCGTCAATCTTCAGGCAGGTGTATATCTTGCCGGAGCCTGTCAGTATATCGTTTACACAGTCGGTTGTGACAGCATCGAGACCGCAGCCAAACGAGTTGAGCTGGATTAAGTCAAGGTCATCACGGGTCTTTACAAAGTTGGCTGCTGAGTACAGTCTGGTGTGGTACATCCACTGATCCATGACGATGAGAGGTCTCTCAAGCTCGCCCAGATGGGATACTGAGTCCTCTGTCAGCACACAGATGCCATAGCTTGTGATGAGCTCAGGGATACCGTGGTTGATTTCCGGGTCCACATGGTACGGACGGCCTGCGAGCACGATTCCGCGACGTCCGGTGTCTTCCATGTAGTCGAGCACTTCCTCGCCCTTTCGCTGTATCTCAAGCCTTGTCATGGCAAGTTCCTTCCAGCCTGCGGCTACCGCATCACGAATCTGTGACTCAGGCAGGTTGAAATCACCCTTTGAGAAGGTGGCTACGAGCTGCTGTGAGATAGTTTCCTCACTCTCAAATGACATAAACGGATTTATGAATTTAACCTCGCCTGAGGTAATCTCGTCCACGTTGTTTTTGATATTCTCAGAGTATGATGTGACAATAGGGCAGTTGTAGTGATTGTTAGCATCAGGAAACTCCTTGCGCTCATATGGCACTGCCGGGTAGAAAATAAAATCTACATTTTGTTTTATGAGCCAGCTTATATGACCATGTGTGAGCTTTGCTGGGTAGCACTCTGACTCACTTGGGATGGAGTCGATACCCATCTCATAGATCTTTCTGGTAGACTGTGGTGACAGCACTACAGAAAAGCCGAGACGTTTGAAAAATGTAGCCCAGAACGGATAGTTCTCGTACATATTCAAGGCTCTTGGGATGCCGACTGTACCGTGTGGAGCATCCTTTGGGTCAAGTGGCTCATAGTCAAATATACGCTTGTTCTTGTATTCAAAAAGATTTGGGATGTTATCCTTGTTCTTCTCCTTGCCCAGACCCTTTTCACAGCGGTTTCCGGTGATGTACTGTCTGTTGTCGGAGAATTTGTTTATAGTTAAAAGACAGTGGTTTGTACAGCCCTGACAGCGTGCGAGTTTTGTGGTGTAGGTGAGCTCGTTTATCTGGTCGATTGTAAGCATTGTTGTCTTGTAATCAGCCTCATGGCGCTCGCGTGCGATGAGTGCGGCACCAAAGGCACCCATGATACCTGCGATATCAGGCCTTGTGGCATGTACACCTGCAATTTTTTCAAAGCTTCTAAGAACGGCATCATTGTAGAATGTACCTCCCTGGACTACAATATTTTCACCGAGGTCGCTTGCATCAGAAAGCTTGATAACCTTGAAAAGTGCATTCTTTATTACTGAGTAGGCAAGTCCTGCTGATATATCTGCGACAGATGCGCCCTCCTTCTGGGCCTGCTTTACCTTTGAGTTCATGAAAACCGTACATCTGGTTCCGAGGTCGATAGGGTTCTTTGCAAAAAGGGCTTCCTTTGCAAAATCCTGTACTGAGTAGTTTAAGGACTTTGCGAAGGTCTCAATAAATGAGCCGCAGCCTGAAGAGCAGGCCTCGTTGAGCTGTACTGAGTCGACTGTCTGGTTCTTTATCTTGATGCACTTCATGTCCTGTCCACCGATATCGAGGATACAGTCTACCTTTGGGTCGAAGAATGCTGCTGCGTAGTAGTGGGCTACAGTCTCAACTTCGCCGTCGTCCAATTTTAAAGCTGCCTTTAATAAAGCCTCTCCGTAGCCTGTAGAGCAGGAGTGTACGATGTGTGCATCCTCAGGAAGCTTTGCGTAAATCTCCTGGATAGAACGGATGGCTGTCGCTAGAGGGCTTCCGTTGTTGTTGCTGTAGAATGAGTATAAAAGGTCTCCGTCCTCGCTTACGAGAGCGATTTTGGTGGTGGTTGAGCCTGCATCTATTCCGAGATAGCAGTTGCCCTTGTATGTAGAAAGGTCACCGGTCTTTACGTGATTGTTGCCGTGACGCGTTGTAAATTCATCGTAATCAGCCTGATCCTTAAAAAGAGGCTCCATACGTGCCACCTCAAATTCCATCTTTATGCCGTTTGAGAGGCGGTCGATTAAGGATGAGAGTGTGGTGACAGAGTTGTCTTTATAGTTTAATGCAGAGCCTATTGCTGCAAACAGATGAGAGTTCTCAGGAACGATAGTGTGCTCGTCATCGAGATTTAAGGTTCTGATAAATGCTGATTTAAGTTCTGACAAAAAGTGCAGAGGACCGCCAAGGAAAGCAACATGTCCCTTGATTGGCTTACCGCAGGCGAGGCCACTGATGGTCTGGTTTACCACGGCCTGAAAGATTGAAGCGGATAAATCCTCGCGTGTGGCTCCCTCATTGATGAGAGGCTGGATATCTGTTTTGGCAAATACTCCACAGCGGGCTGCGATAGGGTAGATGGCCTTGTAGCTTTTTGCGTATTCATTTAGTCCTGTAGCGTCTGTCTGGATGAGAGAAGCCATCTGGTCGATAAATGAGCCTGTACCGCCGGCACATATGCCGTTCATACGCTGTTCCACGTTACCGCCCTCGAAGTATATGATTTTGGCATCCTCGCCACCTAGCTCTATTGCCACATCGGTCTGTGGAGCATAGTGTGTGAGTGCGGTAGATACAGCTATAACCTCCTGTACGAATGGCACCTCAAGGTGCTTTGCAAGAGTGAGTCCGCCGGAGCCTGTTATCATAGGACAAACTGAAAGGTCACCTGTCTTGTCGTAGGCCTTTCTGATAAGGGACTCAAGTGTCTCCTGGATATTTGCAAAATGACGCTCATAATCGGAAAAGAGGATATTGTCATCGGCATCAAGAAGTGCAATCTTGACGGTTGTTGAGCCGATATCAATGCCCAACTTATGTAAGCTGTTATTTTCCATAGTGGTTCCTCCATAATGTATTACTTATATGTTTTTATATATCTTTCTTCTTATTAAAATATATAATTGTTCTATTATCAAAACAGAGATTATTATACGACAGATATCGACAAATTACAATGACTATAATTATAAAGAATTTGTGAATAATTCGCAGTCTCGTTGACAAAGTATGATTTAACTATCATAATAAATTTTGTAATAAACGCTGCCCTTTGCACTATAGTGTAAAAGGCAGCAATAATATGACAGGAGGATGCAGATGCGTGGTTTTTTATTGCATCAAAACCATGTCTGCTAAAATGTATGAACTGGCTTAACAAACTAGAACAAAAATATGGAAGTAAAGCGATTCCGAATATCACTAGAATATTTATCGCTGCGAATCTGATAGGCAGTGTGCTGCTTTTGACAAAGGGAGATGTTGTCCTTTATTATCTGCAGTTTTCAGCCTCTGCTATTTTGCACGGACAGGTATGGCGTCTTATAAGCTGGATTTTTGTGCCGAGCGGCAGCATATCATTTTTACAGCTTTTATTTATATTCTGTCTGTGGACGCTTGGAGACAGCATGGAGTCATATCTTGGCTCTTTTAGGATGAATGTGTACTTTTTCGGAGGCTTTTTGCTGTATGATATAGTAGGAATGCTTGCATTTGCAGTGACACATGTATCCATCAATCTGACTATGTACTATATACTTATAGCTATGTATCTGATGCTTGGTCTTTTGATGCCGGAGGCAGAGGTGAGGCTTTACTTTGTGCTTCCTATAAAGATGAAGTGGATGGTGCTTGTTTACTTCGTGATGTTTGCATATGATGTGTATACCTATATGAGCTTTGGATGGCAGATTGGATTGGCATACGGCTCAGAAATCGTACTTGCACTTATAAATCTGTTGGTATTCATTTATGGCTGCAAGCACAGGCTCTCATTCAGACAGAATATGCACCAGAAGAGGAGAAAGGCACAGTTTAAGGCTCAGTTTTCCGAACCTCGCCCGGGAAGTGGCATCTCACGTCACAAGTGCTATATATGCGGCAGAACGGAATTGTCAAATCCTGAATTAACATTCAGATACTGCTCGAAGTGCACCGGCAACAAGGAATACTGTCAGGATCATCTGTTTACACATACGCACGTATAATATACATGTACTACTTTTTCTAATTCATTGACAAAGTAAACTGATGAATTTATAATGGACACAGTATTATTTTCGGAGGAACATTTATGGAGAACGAGGCAACAGTTTCGAAAAATTTTATTGAACAGATTATTGAGAAGGACTTGGCTGAGGGTCATTGCAAGACTGTAAAGACCAGATTCCCACCGGAGCCAAACGGTTATTTGCATATCGGCCATGCGAAGTCTATTCTTTTAAACTATGGACTGGCAAAGAAGTATGACGGACAGTTCAATCTCAGGTTTGATGATACAAACCCTACCAAGGAGCGTTTGGAGTTTGTAGAGTCTATCGAGGCCGATGTTAAGTGGCTTGGTGCTGACTGGGCTGACAGGAAGTTTTTTGCATCCAATTACTTCGACAAGATGTATGAGTGTGCAGTAGGACTGATAAAGAAGGGAAAGGCATATGTATCTGATCTGACACCTGATGAGATAAGAGAGTATAGAGGTACACTCACAGAGGCCGGCAAGGAGGATCCATACTCAAAGAGAAGTGTTGAGGAAAACCTGGACCTTTTTGAGCGCATGAAAAACGGTGAGTTTGAGGATGGCACAAAGGTGCTTCGTGCGAGAATTGACATGAGCTCTTCAAACATCAATATGAGAGATCCGATTCTTTACCGTGTGGCTCATATGACACATCACAATACAGGTGATAAATGGTGTGTATATCCTATGTATGATTTTGCTCATCCTATAGAGGATGCTATTGAGGGCATCACACATTCTATATGTACTCTTGAGTTTGAAGACCACAGACCGCTGTATGACTGGGTGGTTATTGAATGTGGATTTAAGAATTCTCCTGAGGAGTCGCCAAAGCAGATTGAGTTTGCAAAGCTCTATCTGACTAATGTTGTAACAGGAAAGAGATATATCAAGCGTCTTGTGGAGGACGGCATCGTTGATGGCTGGGATGACCCAAGGCTTGTTTCTATAGCAGCGCTCAGACGCAGGGGCTTCACACCGGAGTCTATCCAGAATTTTGTTGATCTGTGTGGTATATCAAAGGCTAACAGCTCTGTTGACTACGCTATGCTTGAGTATTGTATCCGAGAGGATTTAAAGGCTAAGCGCCCTCGTATGATGGCTGTGCTTGATCCGGTCAAGGTGATTATCGACAATTATCCTGAGGGACAGGTTGAGTATCTTGAAGTGGACAATAACGTGGAGAATCCTGAGCTTGGAAAGAGAAAGGTTCCTTTCACCAGAGAGCTTTATGTGGAGAGAGAGGACTTCATGGAGGAGCCACCGAAGAAGTATTTCCGTATGTTCCCTGGCAATGAGGTGCGTTTCATGAACGCTTATTTTGTGAAGTGCAATAGCTGTGTGAAGGACGAAAACGGCAATATTACAGAGATTCACTGTACATATGACCCGGCATCAAAGGGTGGCAACAGTCCTGATGGCAGAAAGGTCAAGGGAACTATCCACTGGGTTTCAGCTGAGTATGGAAAGCAGGTAACTGTACGTCTTTACGAGAATATCGTAAATGAGGAGCTTGGAGTGTACAATGAGGACGGAAGCTTAAATCTTAATCCAAATTCACTCACAGTGCTTGATAACTGTGTAGTGGAGCCGGAGCTTATGAATGCCAAGGCTTATGACAGCTTCCAGTTTGTCAGAAATGGTTTCTTCTGCGCGGATTGCAAGGACTCAAAGGATGGACAGCCTGTATTTAACAGAATCGTCTCATTAAAGAGCTCATTCAAGCTTCCGACAGCTAAATAGTTTTTGACTAAAAATAAACAGAAGAGAAGAATAGAGGTAAAATATGGATTTAAAGTCAGGTATTGACAAATTCGGTTTAAATCCTGAAGACATAAATGATCTGTATGATGAGGATAAAGCAGCTGCCACCGGGGATGCTCCGGTGGCAGCTGCTGTTCAGACAGAGGATGAAACGGATTTTGTTTTTGCAAAGAATATAACATGTCCGGTGTGTGATCAGAGTTTTCAAACACTGACGGTACGGACATCAAAGATCAGGTTTGCTGGCTCTGATGATGATTTCAGACCGGTTTACAAGGGAATTGATACAATAAAGTATGGTGTCACATCGTGTCCGCATTGTGGTTATAGTGCGATGAATGGCGACTTTGTACATGTATCGAGTACACAGATAAGGCTGCTTAAGGAGCAGGTTGCTGCCAAATTTAAGCCCGGCAGCAAGTCGGTGCCTTTGTTATATTCGTATGATGAGGCAATAGACAGATTTAAGCTGGCACTTTTTTCAGCGATTGTTAAAAGGGCTATGTATAGTGAAAAGGCATATATTTGTCTTAAGCTATCCTGGCTTTATCGCGGTTTAATCGAACAGCTTACGGCTGATGGTATCTCAACGGAAAGTGAAGAGCTTGTAAGTGCACAAAAGGCAGAAAAATATTATTATAAGCAGGCTCTTGATGGAATGACAAGAGCGGTTGCGACTGAGCATTTCCCTATATGTGGTATGAATCAGGATACGGTTGATTTGCTTTTGGCTCAGATGAATTATAAGCTTGACCATTGGGATGTGGCTTCAAAGCTCATTGCAAGGGTGCTTATATCAAAAAGTGCTTCTAGACACATTAAGGATAAGGCACTTGATTTAAAGAATGAAATTATTAAAAAAATAAGAGATGTGAAATAATTGCTGTTATTTCACATCTCTTTTTCTTTTATTTGTTGTAACAATTAATTGTTTTTCTTGTTCTCAAGCTCAAGAAGCTTCATTGCACGCACCTTGAGTGGCAGACCAAACAGTGTGATGAAACCGTCTGCATCATGGTGGTCATATAAATCTCCTGTAGTAAAGCTTGCAAGAGACTCACTGTAGAGTGAATATGGTGAAGTAGTGCCGGCTTTGATGATATTGCCTTTATATAATTTGAATTTAACTTCTCCGGTTACATATTCCTGTGTTGACTCTACGAAAGCCTGGATTGCTTCACGAAGTGGTGTGAACCATTTTCCTTCGTATACTACCTGAGCGAGCTTGTTGCCCATTTCTTTCTTGACCTCCATTGTGGCACGGTCAAGGCAGAGCTCCTCGAGCTGGTCATGTGCCTCCATGAGGATTGTTCCACCCGGAGTCTCATATACACCACGTGATTTCATACCTACTACACGGTTCTCAACGATATCGATGATGCCGATGCCGTGCTTGCCGCCGAGACGGTTGAGCTCTCTGATGATGTCTGCTACCTTCATCTTTTTGCCGTTGACAGATGTAGGAACACCCTTCTCAAATGTCATTGTAACATACTCACCCTCGTCAGGAGCATGCTCAGGTGTGACACTTAATACGAGCAGATGGTCATAGTTTGGCTTCTGTGAAGGATCCTCAAGCTCAAGTCCCTCGTGGCTGATGTGCCAGAGGTTACGGTCACGGCTGTAGCTTGAATCTGTGCCGAACGGAAGGTCAATTCCGTGTGCCTTACAGTACTCGATCTCGGCCTCTCGTGAATCCATTTTCCAGTTGTCCTGACGCCATGGAGCGATTACCTTGATATCAGGAGCAAGTGCCTTGATACCGAGCTCGAAACGGATCTGGTCGTTTCCTTTTCCTGTTGCACCGTGGCAGATGGCTACAGCGCCTTCTTTTCTTGCAATCTCTACAAGCTTCTTTGCGATGCCCGGTCTTGCCATTGCTGTTCCAAGGAGGTATTTGTGCTCATAAACTGCGCCGGCCTGTACACAAGGTACGATGTAGTCCTCACTGAACTCATCACAGATATCCTCTATGTAAAGCTTTGAAGCTCCGGATAATTTAGCTCTCTCATCGAGTCCGTCAAGCTCCTCTCCCTGTCCGCAGTTGATGCAGCAGCAGATTACGTCATAGTCATAAGTCTCTTTAAGCCATGGAATGATAGCGGTAGTATCAAGTCCGCCTGAATAAGCTAATACAACTTTGTCTTTCATAAGTGCGTGTCCTCTTTTCGTTTATTCTTTATGATGGTAACCATTAACTGCTTTTGTGTCTAAAAGCCTTGAATAATTACTTTAGAATAAATATATACCAGTTCTTTACATATTGCAAGTGAAAAAATATACATTATTCATGTATAAATATACATAATTTTGTATAATTTTTCTCTTTACGGATTGAAATTACTGTACTATATTATTATGTATGATGCGTCAGACCCATTTTATATGGTTATGCAGAAATACAATATGAAAAGAGGAAATACTATGATAAAGGCTGGTATTATTGGAGCCACCGGATATGCCGGAGCAGAGCTCGTGAGAATTTTGATGAATCATAAAGAGGTAGAGATTGCATGGTATGGCTCACGAAGCTATGTGGATGAGAATTATGCCGATATCTATGGAAATATGTTTCAGATAGTTGATGCAAAGTGCATGGATGATAATATGGAGGAGCTTGCAGAGTCTGTTGATGTGATTTTCACTGCGACCCCACAGGGCTTTTTGGCAGGCGTGCTCACTGAGGATATATTAAGTAAGGTAAAGATTGTCGATCTGTCAGCGGACTTCCGTATCAAGGATGTAGCCACATATGAGAAATGGTACAAGATTGAGCACAAGTCGCCGCAGTTTATTGATGAGGCTGTATATGGTCTGTGTGAGATAAACAGGGACAAGGTCACAAAGGAGACAAGGCTTGTTGCAAATCCTGGCTGCTATACCACATGCTCCATCCTTACAGCTTATCCGCTTGTGAAGGAGGGACTTATTGACACAGATACACTTATCGTCGATGCAAAGTCAGGCACATCAGGCGCAGGACGTGGTGCAAAGACACCTAATCTGTTTTGTGAAGTAAATGAGAGCATGAAGGCATATGGCGTTGCCTCACACAGACATACCCCTGAGATAGAGGAACAGCTTGGATATGCGGCAGGAAAAGAAATTCTTATCAACTTTACTCCGCATCTTGTTCCGATGAACAGAGGAATCCTCGCTACAGAGTATGCGACACTTAAGAAAAAGCCTGACGGAACACTTCCTACATATGATGAGATTAATGCAGTTTACGATAAGTATTATGCAAATGAGAAGTTTGTCAGAGTACTCAAAAAAGGTGTCTGCCCTGAGACAAAGTGGGTTGAGGGCAGCAACTATGTGGATGTAAACTTTGTGATTGATGAGAGAACCGGCAGAATTATTATGATGGGTGCTCTTGACAATCTGGTAAAGGGTGCTGCAGGACAGGCGGTTCAGAATATGAATCTGTTATTTGGCTTCGATGAGGCAGAGGGACTCAATATGGTTCCTATGTTCCCGTAATAATTAATAATAGGAAAATAATTATCAGAAAGATGCATTATAATGTTGATAGTTATATAAAAATATAAGGATGATTTAATAAAATGAGTAATGAGAATAAATATGAAATAAGGGTTATGACGATAGATGACTATGACGAGGTGTACAGCCTCTGGCAGACCATTCACGGCTTTGGAATCCGTTCTATTGACGACTCAAGAGATGGAGTCCTTAGATTTCTTAAGAGAAATCCGACTACGAGTGTTGTAGCGGTAGAAGATGGAAAGATAGTTGGAGCGATACTCTGCGGTCACGATGGCAGAAGAGGCTGCCTGTATCATGTGTGCGTGGATGAGCATTACAGGAAGTGCGGCATCGGAAAGAGCATGGTGGTTGCCTGTATGAGAGCGCTTCAGGCAGAGCATATCAACAAGGTGTCAATCATAGCCTTCAAGGTGAATGAGCTGGGAAACCACTTCTGGAAGGAAGAGGGATGGACATTCAGAGAAGACTTAAACTACTATGATTTCACACTTAACGAAGAAAATATAACAAGATTTAACAAATAAGGAGCAGTACAATGGCAGATAAGAACATGGAACAGGTAATGGAAAAGGCACAGGTGCTCATTGAGGCACTTCCATATATACAGAGATTTAACAGAAAGATTATCGTTGTAAAGTACGGCGGATCTGCAATGGTTGACGAACAGCTTAAAAAGCAGGTGATCCAGGATGTCACACTTCTCAAGCTGGTTGGCTTCAAGCCTATCATCGTACACGGTGGAGGCAAGGAAATCAGCAAATGGGTAGGAAAGGTCGGCATGGAGCCTGTATTTGTAAACGGACTCAGAAAGACTGATGCCGATACAATGGAGATTGCCGAGATGGTACTGAATAAGGTAAACAAATCTCTCGTTACACTTGTTGAGGAGCTTGGTGTGCAGGCTGTCGGAGTGAGCGGCAAGGACGGTGGCCTCTTAAAGGTAAAGAAAAAGTATTCAAACGGAGAGGATATAGGCTTTGTAGGTGAAATCACTGATGTCAATCCAAAAATTCTTTATGACCTGCTCGAGAAGGATTTTCTTCCAATCGTGTGTCCAATCGGTCTTGATGACGAATACAATACATACAATATCAATGCAGATGATGCAGCATGTGCTATCGCCAGAGCAGTTTCAGCAGAAAAGCTTGCATTCCTCACAGATATCGAGGGTGTATATAAGGACCCTTCAGATAAGAATACTCTTATTTCAGAGCTTACAGTCTCAGATGCAAAGAAGCTTATAGGTGATGGTTTTATCGGCGGAGGTATGCTTCCTAAGCTTAACAACTGCATAGATGCTATCGATAACGGAGTTTCAAGAGTTCATATTCTTGATGGACGTATCGCGCACTGCTTACTGCTTGAGATATTCACAAACAGAGGAATCGGAACAGCTATTCTTGGAGATTCGGAGGAGAAATTTAACAATGAGCAATAATATGGATAAACAGTCATACATTGATGAGGCAGAAAAGGAGCTTCTTCACACCTACAACAGATTTTCGCTTGTACTTGATCACGGAGAGGGAGTACATCTTTATGATACAGACGGCAATGCATATCTGGACTTCGCTGCAGGAATAGCCGTATGTGCACTTGGATACAGCAATGAGCACCACAAGGAGGCATTAAAGGCACAGGTTGATAAGCTTTTACATACATCAAACCTCTACTACAATGCGCCTGTCATCGAGGCGGCAGACAAGGTGCTTAATGCAAGTAAAATGGACCGTATTTTCTTTACAAACAGTGGTACAGAGGCTATTGAGGGAGCTATCAAGGCTGCAAAGAAATATGCCTTTACAAGAGACGGCCATGCAGGTCATGAGATAATTGCCATGAACCATTCCTTCCACGGAAGAAGCATCGGAGCGCTTTCTGTCACCGGCAATGCACATTATCAGGAGCCGTTTGAGCCACTTATGCCGGGCGTTAAATTTGCAGATTTCAATGATTTAGAGAGCGTTAAGGCTCAGGTGACAGACAAAACCTGCGCCATTATTATGGAAACTATTCAGGGTGAGGGCGGTATTTACCCGGCAAAGAAGCAGTTTATCGAGGGAGTGAGAGCTCTCTGTGATGAAAAGGATATTCTTCTTATTCTTGACGAGATACAGTGCGGCATGGGCAGAAGTGGCGAGATGTTCGCATGGCAGAACTATGATGTGAGGCCTGATATCATGACATGTGCGAAGGCACTCGGCTGTGGTGTGCCGGTTGGTGCATTTCTCATGACACAGAGGGTGGCAGACAAATCCCTTGCACCGGGAGACCATGGCACCACATACGGCGGCAATCCGTTCGTAGGAGCCGCAGTAAGTGCAGTGTTTGATGAGTTTAAGCGTCTTGATATAGTAAGCCATGTAAAGGAGGTTGCACCTTACCTGGAGAAGAAGCTTGATGAGCTTGTTGCAAAATTCGACTGTCTCACAGCCAGAAGGGGTATGGGACTCATGCAGGGCGTGGAGTGCAGCCTTCCTGTAGGAAAGGTCTCAGCAGAGGCTTTAAATCAAGGCCTTATAGTCATTACGGCAGGCAGCAATGTGCTTAGATTTGTGCCTCCTCTTGTTATCGAAAAGAGTGATGTTGACGAAATGATAGAAAAACTTGAAACAACACTTGTAATACTGTCAAAAAGTCTGTAAAATAAAGAGGACATCGATTTCTCCTTTGAGATTATGATATTAATCAAAGGAGACCATATGAAAAAAATAATATTATTAAGTGCGTTTATTTTAACAATAGCGTTTGGCCTTTGCGGCTGTAAAAAGGATGATGCCACAGTTCATTTTGCTTCTGAAACGGAGCAGACTGCTGTGGTTTCAAGTGATGTAAACAGACAGACTGCCGATTCCAAGGAGAAGAAAGCTGCATCCGATGGAGAACAGGAGCAGAAGGCAAAAGACACAGCAGATGACACTGATGAATCTACTGAGTGGTGCGTCTATATCTGTGGTCAGGTTGCCAATCCCGGTGTATACAGAGTAAAGCCGGGCGCGAGAGTTTGTGAGCTCGTTGATATGGCAGGAGGCATGCTGGATACAGCTGACAAAAGCTTTTGGAATCTGGCATCAGAGTTGTATGATGGGCAGATGCTGTATTTCCCGACTGTAGAGGAGCTTAAGTCGGATCACATACCTGAGGGCACATATACCACCGGCATAGATGGCTCGCTGATGAAGGGCGGCGCTGAGGAACATATAGGCGTAAAGGATGGCAAGCTCAATATCAATACCGCAACTGTCGAGCAGCTAATGGCTCTTTCCGGAATTGGTGAGAGCAAGGCAAAGAGTATTGTTGAAGATCGCGCCAAAAATGGATTGTTTTCTTCGATTGAGGATATCACGAGGGTGTCCGGCATCGGTGAAGCGATGTTTAATAAAATAAAAGATGATATAACAGTAAATTAGGAGTGTATAAATGGCAAAAAAAGTGCTGGTCGTTGACGACGAAAAGTTAATTGTAAAAGGAATACGTTTCAGTCTGCTGCAGGATGGCATGGAAGTAGACTGCGCATATGACGGTGAGGAGGCCTTAAATATGGCGAAGGCCAATTCATATGATATGATTCTTTTAGATGTCATGCTTCCAAAGATGGATGGTTTTGAGGTGTGTCAGGCAATAAGGGAGTTTTCTGATGTCCCGATTGTCATGCTCACTGCAAAGGGCGATGACATGGACAAAATTTTAGGACTTGAGTACGGCGCTGATGACTATATCACAAAGCCATTTAATATTCTTGAGGTAAAGGCCAGAATCAAGGCAATCATGCGGCGTACTTCACCGGAACGTGCACCACAGGTACAGTCATCTGTAATTGAAAAGGGTGATATCAAGCTCGACTGTGACAGCAGACGTCTGTTCATAAACGATAATGAAATCAATTTGACTGCAAGAGAGTTTGAACTGCTCGAGATTCTGATAAAAAATGAAAATAAAGTGTACAGTAGGGAGAGCCTTTTAAAGATTGTATGGGGCGAGGATTACCCGGGGGACGTGCGTACGGTTGATGTGCATGTCAGACGTCTTCGTGAAAAGATTGAGGCAAATCCAAGCGAGCCGAAGTACGTTCATACCAAGTGGGGTGTGGGATATTACTACAACCAGAAGTAATACTTTCAGAAAGGTTCTAAAATGTTTAAGAGTAAAGTACATTTTGCATTTTATAAGAGTCTGAAATCCAGGCTGATTTTCATGATTTTTGTTCTCGTTCTGGTACCGGAGGTGGTGCTGTGCTTCGGCATACTTAACACCTACGAGTCCAGAGCGGTTTCAATCCGCGAAAGTGAAGTGCTTAGTCAGGCAAAGATTCTCGCAAACAAGATATCCACAAGTAAATACTTTGATAAGGATGGCAGTGACTTGAGTAATATTGATGCTCAGATTGACACTCTTACTACTATATATGAGGGCCGTGTGCTCATAGTTGACAAGCATTTTAAGATTATTAAGGATACGTACAATTTAGATGATGGCAATACTATTGTCTCAGAGGAGGTTATCAAGACCTTCTCTGCTTCAGAGATTACTAACTATGATTCTAAAAACCACTATATCGAGCTTTCTGTTCCGATAAGCAATCCAAACGACAAGGATTCAAAGATAGAGGGAGCACTTGTTGTAAGTGTGTCGACGGACAATATATCGCTAAATATGTCGTATCTGACACAGATTGCTGTGACGGTTGCTATTATCGCAGGTGCGGTGGTGCTCTTTTTTGGTGTGCTTGTGCTTTTGCACCTTTTTGTTCCGATTAAGAAGCTTTCTGACGAGATATCAGACATTAAGGATGGCTTTGGAAAAGAGCAGCTGGATGTAGATGACTATGCGGAGACAGCTATAATAAGCAGGAATTTTAATGAGCTGATGAGCGGAATGAAGGTCATGGATGAGTCCAGACAGGAGTTTGTATCGAATGTGTCACATGAGCTCAAGACACCTCTTACTTCCATGAAGGTACTCGCAGATTCCATCAACAGCATGGGTGATGAGGCTCCGATTGAGATGTACAGGGAGTTCATGGGAGATATCACAAGCGAGATAGACAGAGAGACAAAGATAATAAATGACCTGTTATCACTGGTCAAGATGGATAAGTCGGCTGCCACGCTGAATATCGAGAGTGTTAATATCAATGACCTGCTCGAGCAGATTATGAAGAGACTTCAGCCGATTGCTGACAAGCAGCAGGTGGAGCTTGTACTCGAGAGCTTCAGACCGGTAACTGCAGAGATAGATGAGGTGAAGCTGACGCTTGCTTTTACAAACCTCATTGAGAATGCAATCAAGTACAATGACAATGAGACCGGTGGCTATGTGCATGTATCCTTAAATGCGGATCATCAGTATTTCTATCTGAAGGTGGAGGACAACGGTATCGGTATACCGGAGGAGTCCTTAGAGCACATCTATGAGAGATTTTATCGCGTGGACAAGTCGCATTCGAGAGAGATTGGCGGTACAGGTCTGGGACTTGCCATTACAAGAAGCTCTATTCTTATGCATAGGGGAGCTATAAAGGCTCACAGTGTGATGGGAGAGGGCACTACCTTTGATGTGCGTATACCGCTCAACTATATTGTATAGGAGGCTTGACGTGAAAAGAATAATTATATTCGTGCTCACTGCAGTAATTCTGCTCTCCATGGGCGGCTGCACAAAGAAAAAAGCAGATAATACGGTTGAGGTGTTTTGTCTGAATATGGATGTTACGAGCAGTGTGCCGGAGTCATATGTGCTTAGAAGCAAAAACTCAGATGTGGACAAGCAGGTGGATGAGCTTCTAGGAAGACTGCAGGATAAGCCTGAAGACTCAAGACTGCGCAAGGCGATTCCGGATGAGGTGTCTGTGAGAGGTCATGACGAGAAAAACTATAACTGCACTGTGGATTTCAGCAAGGAGTATTATGACCTTACGGCTGCACAGGAGGTGCTTTTGAGAGCTTCTGTAGTCCGCACGCTCACACAGCTGGATAGTATTTCATATGTGACATTTACCGTAAACAGTATTCCTCTTGTGGACTCGGATGATGAGATTGTCGGCAGCATGGGTGCTGATGATTTTGTTGAGAATCCGGGTGAACAGATTAATACAAGTGTGAAGGAGACACTCACGCTTTATTTTGCTGACAAGGATGGTACAGGGCTTGAGAAACAGACCAGAGTGATACATTACAGCTCAAATATAGCGCTTGAAAAGCTTGTTGTTGAGCAGCTTATTGAGGGTCCGAAGGGCTCTAAGCTCAAGGCAACTCTTCCGGGCACAACAAAGCTTATCAATGTGTCTGTGGCAGATAGGATATGCTATCTGAACTTTGACTCTTCGTTCAGAAATACTATTGACAATAAGCTGACAGAGGATGTGGTGCTGTATTCGATAGTTAATTCACTCACTTCACTTCCTACTGTGGACAAGGTACAGATCTCACTTGACGGTGAGAATGACGGCATGCTGCTTTATAATTACAAGCTAAGCGACATGTATGAGTTTAATAAGGATATAGTGGATTCTGATGATTCCACGGAAAAAACTGAAAAATAGAATAGATTGGATTAGGAGGAGAAGAGTATTAGTAAAAGACCGATGTTTTTATTTGCGTTGGTCTATACTGCAGGAACTGTTTCAGGTATGTATGGCAGGGGCTTTGGCTTTTTGGTTTTTGCCATGCTGGTTGTGGCTTTAATAGCTGAGTGTGTGGTGTCCAAGGGCAGCCTTTCCGGTATCGGGCGCATAGTTGTTTTGCTTATCCTGATATCGTCAGCTGTTTTTGCAACAGCACAATTCAGATACGCTTCAGTGGATGAAAACCGTGACAGCTATATGCAGTATATGACAGATGAAAAATCTGTCATCGTCTGGGGGAAGATTTATAAAACTGAATACAAATATTTCTCATACAGGTATTATATGACGGACTGCGTAGTGCAGCCTGGGTACGGCAAGGCTTTTGGCAGAAAAATATCCTGTGGTGATGTCGTGGTATATTGTGACAGCAAAAGCGCACATCTGGGCGATTATATGAAAGCTAACGGCAAGATAGGCTTGTTTAAGTCTGCAACCAATGAGGGAGAGTTTGACAGAGAGCGCTTTTACCGCTCACAGGGAATTGATTTCTCGGTGAATGCAGACAGTATTAAGACAAGCGCCGGTAAACATGCATGGTATTACCACAGACTTGAAAAACTTCGTGATACGCTGTCAGCTTCACTTCTTGAGGTGACTGATGAGACAACGGCAGGAGTGCTTTCGTCCATGCTGCTTGGAGACAAGTCGTATCTGGATGATGAGATAAAGGATTTATACCAGGTCAGCGGTATTTCACATATACTGGCTATTTCCGGACTTCATATTTCTATAGTTGGCATGGCCTTTTACAAGCTTCTCAGAAAAAGAAGGGTGAGCTATACAGCGGCATTTGTCTGTTCTGCAGCACTTATACTAAGCTATGCTGTTATGACAGGAAATGCCGTGTCCACAAGGCGTGCCGTGGGGATGTTCATACTTACAATGCTTGCGGCAGCTTTAGGCAGATGCACAGATATGCTCAATTCTCTTGGCATCATGGTCATTTACCTGCTGTGGGACAATCCTATGGTTTTGGGATATGCCGGATTTGTGTTCTCGGTAGGGGCGATACTTGCTATAGGTATTGTGACGCCTGTGATGAGTGCACCTAAGGGCGGGAAATTCTGGGCATCAGTATCCATACAGCTTCCGATGCTTCCTGTTGTGGCTATGAACTATTATGAGCTGCCTCTTTTTGCGGTGTTTGTAAATCTCATTGTGATACCGGCTTTACCGGTCGTATTTATTTCGGGTCTGCTTGCGTCTGCCGCAGGCTGCTTTGGCGTGATGCCCGGCAAACTGCTGGTGTTTCCTGCATTTGCGGTGTTAAAGCTCTATGAGGTGCTTTGCGGTCTTGTTATGAAGCTTCCGGGGGCATCGGTTATCACAGGAGCTCCTGATGGATACAGGATTTTCCTTTTTTACGCTGTTATGAGTGGCTTTTTGGTGGCATTTTCGCTTAAAAAACGTGCCATAGAGTGTGGCTCAAAAGAAAAAAGCCAAATCCTTTACAGTGTCCAAAGAGCGGTGTGTACAGCAGTCCTGCTTGCAATTTTGCTTGTGAAGCCAAAAACTGCTGCGCAGCTTGATATACTTGATGTGGGGCAGGGAGATGGCATATTTTACCGCTTTGAGTCAGGCACATGCATCTTTATTGATGGGGGAAGCTCTGACCGAAAACAGCTTGGCGAGAATGTGATTATGCCGTTTCTTAAGTATAACGGCATACAGAGTATATCATACTGGTTTGTTTCACATGCAGACAGTGATCATATAAGCGGATTGTCTGAGGTGATAGACAGTGGGTATACTATAGAGCATATAGTTGTGGCAGAAGCAGCGGCTAATGAGGAAGCTATGGAGGAGCTGCTTTTTAAAGTTAAGGAAGCAGGAATTGATATATGCCTTATGTCAAAGGGGGATTCGATTGAAATAAATGATGCATCAGGTTCGCGCAGTACTGCAAATGAAGAAGCTGATGGTATCATGTGCCTGTATCCGGGGCCTTATGATACTGCCTTAGACAGAAACGATATGTGTCTTGTGCTGAAGCTCACGGATGGCAGGTTTAGTGGTATTTTCGGCGGAGATATATCATCTGAGGTAGAAAAGAAGCTTGTTAATGAGTATGGGGATGAGCTTTCTGTGGATTTTTACAAGGCAAATCATCATGGTTCCAGGTATTCAGGCTCTGCAGACTGGATTGAGGCTTTAAGCCCAAGGTGGGCTGCAGTATCATGTGCGGCAGAAAACCGCTATGGACATCCGGCTGATGAAGCCATGGATAGGCTTATGGATGCAAAGTGCCGTATTCTATACACAATGCAAAGTGGTCAGATTAAGTATAAAGAGAGTACTATATATGAAAACAATAGACAATGATATAAAAGCAGGAGATTTCAAAAAGGTTTATCTGCTGTATGGACAGGAGAGATACCTCATAAAACAGTACAGGGACAAGCTGATAAAGGCTATGGTCAGTGAGGGCGACAGCATGAACTTTTCATCGTTTGAGGGCGATGGAATCAACCAGAAGGAGATAATTGACCTGGCGGAGACACTTCCGTTTTTTGCGGATAAAAGAGTGATTCTTATAGAGGATGCAGGCATTTTTTCAAAGGCAGGCGATGAGCTTGGAGAGTATTTAAAGGATTCACCTGAGAGCACGCACTTTATATTTGTTGAGGAGAGCGTTGATAAGCGCTCAAAGCTTTATAAGGCGGCAGCCAAGTGCGGTAATCCTGTGGAGTTCAAGGAACAGACGGATGAGACACTTGCCAGATGGATAGGAATGAGGATTAGAAAAGATGGAAAGGGCATGAGTCAGGCTGCCTACAACAGCTTTATAGAAAAAACCGGTACAGATATGGAAAATATCGACAAGGAGCTTGAGAAGCTGCTGTGCTACTGTATGGACAAGGACGTGATTGAGCTTTCGGATGTTGAGGCTGTAACGACAGAGCAGATCACAAACAAGGTGTTTGAGATGGTTGATGCGATTGCATCACACAAACAAAAGCGTGCGCTTGAGCTGTATTACGATCTGCTGGCACTTAAAGAACCGGCCATGCGTATTATGTATCTTATATCGCGCCAGTTCAATATACTGATGAATGTGAAAGCCATGACAAATAAGGGCTTTGGCAACAAGGATATAGCATCAAAGGCCGGATGTCCGGAGTGGGCGGTGCGCAAATATCAGGCGCAGTGCAGGGCATATTCGCTGGATGATTTAAAGAGGGCTGTGAGAGACGGTGTGGCATATGAGGAGGCTGTTAAGACCGGCAGGATGAATGACCAGATGGCTGTGGAGCTTTTTATAGTGCAGTACTCTGCAGATATGACCGGCACTCATACGACAGGCAGTAAATGATATAACGCAAATATACAAAAAAGCAAATAAAAAAACCCATCGGTATGACGGCACCGATGGGTTTATTATTTATTGCTATATAGTAATTAAGCTAATCCGTTAACAAGCTTTGTTAAACGAGATACTTTTCTGGCTGCGTTGTTCTTGTGGAAGATACCCTTTGAACCAGCGCTTGCGATAACAGAAGTTGCATCCTTTAATGCAGCCTCAGCAGCAGCCTTATCATTTGCAGCTACAGCAGCCTCAACCTTCTTGATTGCTGTCTTAACTCCTGATTTGATTGCTTTATTTCTTGCAGCCTTAGTTTCTGTTACTAAAATTCTCTTTTTTGCTGATTTAATGTTAGCCAACTCGTACACCTCCAAATATTTAATCTAATGTATGCCAAAACAGACACGGACGCTTTGGCACAAACATACTAGAATATAATATGTCAACCTTTCTGCTCTGTCAATACATATTTTGAAAAAAATTGCAAAAAATTAACATATATGTGATTTTGGAATATCATACAGGGGAGGTGTATTGATTTGTCGGCTGATAAATGGTGTGCAAGAACTGATCTGGCGCTTGAGACGCAGGAGAGCCTTAAAAAGGCAAACACAGATATGAGAGGTGTGAATTTCTCTGAAAAAAAGCTGGATAATGGAATCATAGTCAGTGTAGTGACAATTGACTCAGAAAATGCAGTCAGGGCTACAGGCCGTCCTAAAGGAAAATATGTGACAATTGAGGCTGCTATGCTGTCCGAGGGAGATGAGGAGTGCTGTCAGGCTGTGACAAGGGAGCTTTCAAGAGAGCTTAAGAGCTTTGTAAAGGCTGTCTGTGACAAGCGTATATATGCGGCACTTGTTGTCGGACTTGGAAACAGAAATGTAACTCCTGATGCGCTTGGGCCAAGATGCGTTGACAGCTTGTTTATCACCCGCCATATAGTAAAGGAATATGGCAGGTATGCGTTTAGCAACGAGAATGTAAACAGTGTGTGCGGCCTCGTGCCTGGCGTGATGGCTCAGACAGGCATGGAGTGCCTTGAGATAATAAAGGGTGTGGTGAGCGAGGTGAAACCTGATTTTGTTGTGACAATTGATGCACTTGCGGCACGCAGTACAAAGAGGCTGGGCTGTACAATACAGCTGACGGATACAGGCATAGTGCCTGGAAGCGGGGTAGGAAACCACAGGGACGGTATTAACCATGACAATCTCGGAGTGCCTGTTATCGCAATTGGTATTCCGACAGTCATTGATGCGGTGACCATTGTTTCAGATGCGGTAAATGCCAGCCGGGAGAACACCGCAAAGCTCATGTCGCCTAAGTTAAACGGCATGTTTGTGACGCCGAAGGATATTGACGAGACGGTTAAGAGACTGGCAGGGCTTTTGTCTGAGGGCATAAATATGGCTTTTTCAAACGATGAATATGATGACTATAGTGAATAATTTTATTGCTTCGAATATCATTAGAGCCAGCCGCATAAGCTTTATGTAGCAGGGGCTGCCTGATGCTTTAGATGGGAGATGATATTGTGAAGAAAAAAATGATTGTGCTTATAGCATTTATATATATTGCGTCTATGCTGTTTTGCGGTGATGGTGTGGGAAAGAAGTTCGTGGAAGAAAAATTTCCGCACCTTACATATTCTGACAAGGAGTGTGATGATTCAAAAAAGAAGGAGCTGCGCATTGTGGAGGATGAGGATACAGCAGGAGGTATTCTCTCATATGAGGAGCTTGCTGCGATGGAAAATGAAAATGCAAGTGTCAGGAACAATATGCTGCCGGATACCGACCAGCTGGCATTTGTTGATGAAGCTGAAAAAAAAGGTGAGCTGGCAGAGCTCGAGGAGCAGCAGAACGTGAAAATGCCGCAGGTAGATATGAGTTTTGACAATCTGGTAAAAAACTATTATCAGGTGGACAAGACTACATATATTGGAGCCGATGAGCTGTGTGAGGAGGTTTTGCTTGGGCGCGATATGTCTATAGAAAAGTCAGGTAACGGTCCTGATATACTCATATACCATACACATTCGCAGGAGGGGTACAGTGATTCCCTTGATACATCAGAGACAGAGACCGTAGTTGGAGTGGGTGACAGGCTTGAATCACTTTTGAGGGAAAAATACGGCTACAATGTGCTGCATCACAAGGGGCAGTATGATGTGAATGACCGCGACCATGCGTATTCTAATTCACTTCCTGAGATTACAGAGATTATTGAGAAAAATCCGTCTATAAAGGTGGTTATTGACCTGCACAGGGATGGAGTGGCTGAGACTACAAGGCTTGCTGCCACAATAGATGGAAAGCCTATGGCACAGATTATGTTTTTTAACGGGCTGTGCCGCACTGCTGCAAGGGGACCGATTAATAGTCTGCCCAATGAGTATCTGGGGGATAATCTGGCGTTTTCATTTCAGCTGCAGCTCATGGCAAATGAGTATTATCCGGGGCTTGCAAGGCGCATTTACTTAAAGGGCTACAGATATAATATGCATCTGTGTCCGAAATCGCTGCTCGTGGAGGTGGGAGCGCAGACAAATACCAAGGAGGAAGCGTACAATGCAATGGAACCACTTGCAGATATACTTGATAAAGTGTTAAAATAATATAGACTTTATTTCACAAATCTGATAAACTTTGATGAGTTATTGAAAGCATTAGGAGGACATATGTCAATAGATCAGAGCAAAATCCGCAATTTTTGTATTATTGCCCATATTGATCACGGTAAATCTACACTCGCGGACAGAATTATAGAAAAAACAGGCACACTTACCAGCAGGGAGATGCAGGCTCAGGTGCTCGACAATATGGATTTAGAGAGAGAGCGTGGTATCACAATCAAGTCTCAGGCAGTCCGTATTATATATACCGCAAAGGATGGCGAAGAGTATATTTTTAATCTGATAGATACACCGGGACACGTGGATTTTAACTATGAGGTATCAAGGAGTCTTGCGGCATGTGACGGAGCTATACTTGTAGTGGATGCGGCCCAGGGCGTTGAGGCCCAGACACTTGCAAATGTTTACCTTGCACTGGATCATGACCTGGATGTATTTCCAGTTATAAATAAGGTGGATCTGCCGAGTGCGCGCCCGGATGAGGTGGCACAGGAGATTGAGGACGTTATCGGTATTGAAGCTATGGATGCACCGCGTATTTCCGCAAAGACAGGACTCAATATAGAGGATGTGCTGGAGCAGATTGTAAAAAAGATTCCGGCACCAACAGGCGATAAAGATGCACCGCTTAAAGCACTTATATTTGATGCAACATATGATTCTTATAAGGGAGTCATTATTTTCTGCCGACTGAGAGAGGGTTCTGTAAAGGTAGGAGACACAATAAAGATGATGGCTACAGGTGCATCTGATGTGGTTACAGAGGTGGGCTATTTTGGCGCAGGCCAGTTTATACCATGCGATGAGCTTTCGGCCGGTATGGTTGGATACATTGCGGCCAGCATCAAAAATGTCAGGGATACACGCGTGGGTGATACAGTTACACTCGTTGACAGACCGTGCGATGAGGCGCTTCCGGGCTATAAGAAGGTCAACCCTATGGTTTACTGTGGTCTTTATCCTGCGGACAGTGCAAAGTATCCTGATTTAAGGGATGCGCTTGAAAAGCTGCAGGTCAACGACGCTTCATTACAGTTTGAGCCTGAGACATCACTGGCACTTGGCTTTGGCTTCAGATGCGGATTCCTTGGTCTTTTACATCTGGAAATTATTCAGGAGAGACTGGAGAGAGAGTTTGATCTGGATCTCGTTACCACTGCACCTAGTGTTATTTACAAGATTCACAAGACAAGCGGTGAGGTGATAGATCTGACCAATCCTTCAAATATGCCGGATCCGTCAGAGATTGAGTATATGGAGGAGCCATACGTATCTGCAGAGATTATGGTCACAAGTGACTATGTCGGTGCGATTATGAAGCTGTGCCAGGAGAGACGAGGAGTCTATATCAGCATGGAGTATATCGAAAAAACACGAGCTCTCATAAAGTACGACTTGCCATTAAATGAGATTATCTATGATTTCTTTGATGCTTTAAAGTCACGCTCGAGGGGATATGCTTCGTTTGACTATGAGATGAAGGATTATGAGCGCTCAGAGCTTGTCAAGCTTGACATCTTAATCAATAAGGAAATGGTCGATGCACTTTCATTTATCGTATTCAAGGAGAGTGCATACGAAAGAGGCCGTAAGATGTGCGAGAAGCTTAAGGGTGAGATACCAAGGCATCTGTTTGAGATACCTATTCAGGCAGCAGTCGGTGGCAAGATTATAGCAAGAGAGACGGTTAAGGCGCTTCGCAAGGATGTGCTTGCCAAGTGCTACGGTGGTGATATTTCACGTAAGAAGAAGCTGCTTGAGAAGCAGAAGGAAGGAAAGAAGAGGATGCGTCAGGTGGGCAATGTAGAGATACCACAGGAGGCATTCATGAGTGTGCTTAAGCTGGATGAGGAGTAATCGCACATATGAAGAATCTTGAGATTTATATTCATATACCATTTTGTGTGAGAAAATGTGAATATTGTGATTTTTTATCATTTCCCGCAGACGATGATGCAAAGCTTCGCTATGTCAAGGGGCTTATGGCGGAAATGATATTTTACGGCCCGCTTATGAAGAACTATCAGGTGTCATCTGTCTATATCGGAGGAGGTACACCAAGCTCTATAGATGAGCAGTGGATTGCTGCTTTGATGGAGGGTGTGTTTGACTGCTTTAATGTGCTGCCTGATGCTGAGATATCCATAGAGTGCAATCCCGGTACGCTTAGCAGGGAAAAGCTTTTAGCATACAGGGATGCGGGAATCAACCGCCTGTCAATAGGACTGCAGTCGGCAAATAATGATGAGCTTAAGCTGCTCGGGCGTATACATACCTTTGAACAGTTTGTGACGAATTACGAGGTGGCCAGAAACGTGGGCTTTAAAAATATCAATGTAGATTTGATGTATGGTCTGCCGGGACAGTCAGCGTCACAGTATATGGCGACGGTAAACAAGATTATAAGGCTTCATCCGGATCATATATCGGCGTATTCTCTTATAGTGGAAAAAGGTACTCCTTTCTATGAAAAGTACAAGTTTGACATGGTGCGCCAGGAGGCGGGCATGAGAACGGAGTTTCTTCCTAATGAGGACGAGTTATATGATATGGAAAAGGCGGGACAGAAGGCGTTTATGGATGCCGGCTACAGGCAGTATGAGACATCTAACTATGCTAAAAGAGGTATGGAGTGCCGCCATAATATAGGTTACTGGACCAGAGCTGACTATTTAGGACTTGGAATAGGGGCGGCATCGCTTATATCAAATGTCAGATATACCAATACATCCGATATGGATGAATATCTGTCGCGCTGCCGTCATATACATGATGTGGGTGATGATATATTTAAGGCCAATCTGCATGTGGCAGCTGATGTTATAGACAAAAAGGGACAGATGGAGGAGTTTATGTTTCTTGGACTTCGTATGAATGAGGGGGTCACAAGAGAAGCCTTTGAGAGGGCATTTGGTATTTCGATAGATGCAATCTACAAGGATACGATAGACAGCCTGAAAAAACAGGAGCTGCTCGTGGTAAAGGCCGGGCATATCTATTTATCGGAGAGAGGAAAGGATGTAGCCAATTACGTTATGGCACAGTTTTTGAAGGATTAACGGAGAGCAAATTATGGATATGACTTTTAAGCTTCAGGTGTTTGAGGGACCGCTTGATCTGCTTTTATACCTGATAGAGAAAAATAAAGTAAATATTTATGATATCCCGATTGTCGAGATTACAGCGCAGTACATGGAGTATGTGAATCAGATGAAAAAGGATAACCTGGACACGCTTAGCGAGTTTCTCGTGATGGCAGCTACGCTCCTCGACATAAAGTCAAAGATGCTTCTCCCAAAGAAAGAGGAAGAAGAGCAGGAGCAGGAAGATCCAAGAGCAGAGCTTGTGCAGCAGCTGCTTGAGTACAAGATGTACAAGTGCATGGCAAACGAGCTTAAGGATCGCCAGCTGGATGCCGGCAAGGTGTGGTATAAGAAGAAGGACATACCTGATGAGGTCCTTGCATATGAGGAGCCTGTTAATCTTGAGGAGCTTGTCGGAGATATCCGTCTTTCTGATTTAAACAGAATCTTTCAAAGTATAATGAAGAGGCAGGAAGAAAAGATAGATAAGGTCCGTTCGAAGTTTGGAAAGATTGAAAAGGAAGAGGTCTCCTTAGAGGAAAAGATGGACTTTCTGACAGACTATGCTGCCTCACACAAGCACTTCAGCTTCAGAGGGATGCTTACCGCATCGTCAAGCAAAGTGGAAGTCATAGTTACATTTCTTGCCATACTGGAGCTTATGAAGACCGGCAAATTAACTATCGTTCAGGAGCATATTTTTGATGATATCCAGATTGAGTCAAGAATTGCTGCATAAAGAGGGTTTGAGGATATATGAATTATAAAGCTGCAATAGAGGCTATTTTATTTACCATGGGAGAATCCGTGGAGCTTGGAAGGATAGCCGATGCAATACAATTAAATGAAAAAGAAACAAAAAAGCTGCTTGACGAGCTGATTAAGGAGTATAGAAGCTCTTCAAATATAGGTATGAATATCATAGAGCTTGATGGTGCTTATCAGATGTGTACAAAGCCACAGATGTATGAGTATCTCATCCGCATTGCAAAGCAGCCTAAGAAGAGGGTGCTTACTGATGTGCTTTTAGAGACTCTTTCGATCATAGCGTACAAGCAGCCTGTAACAAAGGCAGAAATAGAAAAAATCAGAGGTGTGTCAAGTGAACATGCCGTAAGCAAGCTTGTTGAGTACAATCTGGTGCAGGAGCTTGGAAGGCTTGATGCTCCGGGAAGGCCGCTTTTGTTTGGTACCACAGAGGAATTTCTAAGGAGCTTTGGGGTTTCGTCTATCGACGAGCTGCCGGTACTAAGCCCTGTGCAGGTTGAGGAGTTTAAGCAGGAGGCAGAGGAAGAGATGCACGTGAAGCTTGATGTGTAGTGCAGGTGTATTGCGTAAGCTGCCATTTCATATAATAAGGACATGCAAATAATCATATATATTACCGATGGAGGTAATTATATGATTATTTTTTTGAAAAAATATAAGTCGAAAATAGCTTTAATGGTTTTCATTTGTGTGTTGGTTTGTACTGTCAGCTGTTTGCTTGATTTTAAGACGCTGGAAAAGCAAAAAATGCCCGGTTTGGAAAAGAAAAGTGTGTTTATGGCAGCTGAAAATACTGTTGCTAAGAATACTGACAAAGCCGTAAATGAACCCAGGCTTCATGCTGTTTCAGCGGCATTATATGATGCGGATGACGAGACGTTTATATATGGTAGAAATATGAGAGACAGCATGGCAAATGCCAGCACCACGAAGCTTCTTACGTGCATTGTGGCACTTGAAAAATCTGATATAAATGATACTGTTACGATTTCACAAAATGCTGCATCACAGCCTGCGGTCAAGCTTGGACTTGTGGCCGGGAATAGTTATAATATGAAGGATTTACTCTATGGCATGATGCTTGAGTCGTTCAATGACTGTGCCTATGCGATTGCGGAGCATGTGGGCGGCTCGACGGAGGGCTTTGCAAAGCTTATGAATGAAAAAGCAAATGAGATAGGGTGCCTCGGCACGTATTTTATTACACCAAACGGGCTGGATGCTGAGAATGATATAAGCTTTCACCACTCCACAGCGGGAGATTTGTGTGTTATAATGTCTTATTGTGCGTGGAAATCACCAAAATCAACACAGTTTCTTGAAATAACACAGACTATGCAGTACACATTTGAGACAAAGGAAGGTCAGATGGTTTTTAGCAATCACAACAGGCTCCTTACGGAGACGGACTACTGCATATCGGGAAAGACCGGCTTTACCACAAAGGCAGGCTACTGCTATGTCGCAGCAGTTGAAAAGGATGGAAGGAGAATGTGCCTTTCTCTCTTGGGCTGTGGGTGGCCAAACAATAAAAACTATAAGTGGGCTGATGCAAAGAGTCTGGTGGAGTATGCAGTTTCAGATGCTGCCGAAGATTCTTACTGTGATGCTGCTTGTGTAACAACACAACAGACCGGTGATACACATACAACGGATAAACAGGAAGCAGGAAAAGAAGCTCCGGCGGTAAAAAAAGAAGATAGAAACACAATTAACTTAAAATATACAGAAAATAACAAGAAGAATAAGAAAATTTGCAAGAATTTTCTCAAGAATTTTACAATTAATATAGGAAATTTTTTCTAAACAAAAATAAAGGTTAAAAATTTAACAAATTAGTTGAAAAAAATTTAGAAATAGTCTATTATCATACTAGCGAAAAATTTTATTTTTTTATAGATGGAGGATATAAAATGAGTAGTAACAATCAAAGCTTGGCAATGCAGCGTATTGCTAAGTTAGTCGACGAGAACAGTTTCATGGAAATTGGTTCTCTTGTGACAGCTCGCAGTACAGATTTTAACCTTACTGCAGCAAAAGCTCCTTCAGATGGTGTTATTATCGGACACGGTCTGATTGATGGAAATCTTGTATTTATCTACAGCCAGGATGCAACAGTTCTTAACGGAACAATCGGCGAGATGCATGCAAAGAAAATTGCTTCTGTATATGATATGGCCATGAAAATGGGCGCACCTGTTATCGGATTTATCGATTGCGGTGGTATCAGACTTCAGGAGTCAGTTGATGCTTTAGACGGATTTGGTCTTATCTACGCCAAGGAAGTTGCAGCAAGTGGCGTTATTCCACAGATTTGTGGTGTATTCGGTAACTGCGGTGGCGGACTTTCTGTTGTACCGGCTCTTTGTGATTTCGCTTATATCGAAGAGTCTAAGGGCAGAATGTTTGTTAATACTCCTGATGCAATAGAGGGTAACCGCGTTGAGAAATGCGATACAGCAGCAGCTTCATTCCAGAGTGAGAACAACGGATGTGTAGACGGAATCGGTTCAGAGGATGATATTATCGCTGATATCAGAGCTCTTGTCAGCATGCTTCCACTCAACAACGAGGGAGATGTATATACAGACTCATGTGAGGATGATCTCAACAGAGCATGTAACAGCATGGCTGATATGAAGGCTGATCCAAGATTCCTCTTATCAGAGCTTTCTGATGATCATGTATTCTTTGAGACAAAGAAAGACTTTGCCAAGAATATGGTAACAGGCTTTGTTAAATTAAACGGCATGACAGTCGGTGCAGTTGCAAACTGCAGCACAGTATATGATGCTGAGGGCAAGAAGGCAGAGGAGTTTGCACTCTCTCTTACTGCAAAGGGCTGTAACAAGGCAGCTGAGTTTGTATCATTCTGTGATGCTTTCTCAATTCCTGTACTTACACTTACAAACGTAAACGGATTCAAGAACTGCATGTGCTCTGAGAAGAAGCTTGCAAAGGCTCTTGCCAGAATGACATATGCATTCTCAAGTGCAACATGTCCAAAGGTTAACCTGATTACAGGCGAGGCTTACGGAAGCGCATATGTTGCAATGAACTCTAAGTCAATCGGAGCTGATATGGTTTATGCATACCCTGATGCAAAGATTGGTATGATGGATTCAAAGATTGCAGCTGAGATTATGTATCCGGGCGCTGATGCAAAGGAAATCGATGAGAAGGCAGCTGATTACGAGAAGCTTCAGTCTTCTGTTTCATCAGCAGCAGCCAGAGGATATGTAGACCTCATCATTGATCCGGCTGACACAAGAAAATATCTTGTAGGTGCTTTTGAGATGCTTTACACCAAATATGTAGATGCACCAGAGAAGAAACACGGAACTAAATAATAGAAAGGCGCATTTTGTTATGAAGAAAAAAATAACATATATCCTTAGCCTTCTTATGATTGTATGTATGCTTGGAGCATGTGGCTCTGACAATGCCGAAAAGACATACGGCGGATACACAACAGACGAGCTTCATACTGAGGCAACAGACAGCCTTAGCAATATCCAGAACTACATTACACTTGTAGATAGTTGTGGCGGTTATGACAACTATGAGAAGAGTGTCAAGGAAGTCGAGGAGAAGACAGGCATGACAGAGGGTGAGGTTGTTTACAACACACTCGGACAGTCGGGAGCAAGCGTTTCAATGAAAAATATCGACGCTGAGCTTGATGCCGTTTCATCATGGCTTGATCTGGTTGACAAATACGGAGACGTAAAGGATGCAACTGATGGCAAGGATTTTACAGTAACTAAGTCAGGTGGTACACTCACTACCGATATGACACTTACATTTGGCAAGCAGGATGTAACATACGAATTAGTATATGATTCGGTTACCATGGAGGTAACAGGTATCTCACTTACTCCTGTTCAGACAATGGGACAGAAGCTTGCTAAGGCAGGACAGAACACAGCAATTTCAATGAGTATTGTATTCTGTGTACTTATTCTTATCTCTCTTATCATTTACTGCTTCAAGTTTATTGCTCTTATCGGCAATAAGCCAAAGAAGGCAGAAGCTAAGAGCGAGCCTGAAAAGAAAGAGGCTGTTGTTGCAGCAGCACCTGCTACAGACCTTACAGATGATACAGAGCTTGTAGCTGTTATCTCAGCAGCTATAGCAGCAAGCGAGGGTACTACAACAGAGGGCTTTGTAGTCCGTTCAATCAATAGAAGATAATTTAGGAGGACATTTGAGATGAAAAACTATACAATTACCGTTAACGGAAATGTTTACGATGTTACAGTAGAAGAGACAGGAAGCACACCTAGCACAGCAAGCGCACCTAGAAGAGCTGCAGCACCTGCTGCCGCTGCACCAAAGGCTGCAGCACCTGCAGGAGCAGGAAGCATCAAGGTTGAGGCCGGAGCTGCCGGAAAGGTATTTAAGCTCGAGGCTAAGGTTGGCGATGCAGTAAAGAAGGGTGATACACTTCTTATTCTTGAGATCATGAAGATGGAGACACCTGTTGTTGCACCACAGGATGGAACAGTAGCAAGCATTGATGTTGCTGTTGGTGATTCAGTAGAGTCAGGTGCATTACTTGCAACATTAAACTAATTCCAGGAGGTAAACTAATTTGAGTTACGTAGGTGAAACACTTTCAAACCTCCTACATCAGACTGCCTTTTTTAATCTGTCAGTCGGAAACTATGTTATGATTGCCGTAGCATGTGTATTCCTGTTTTTGGCTATTAAAAAAGGATTTGAGCCTTTACTTTTAGTACCTATTGCTTTTGGTATGCTCCTTGTTAATATCTATCCTGATATTATTGTAAGTCCTGAGCACTCAAGCAATGGAGTAGGTGGTTTACTTTATTATTTCTATACACTTGATGAGTGGTCAATTCTTCCTTCACTGATTTTCCTCGGTGTCGGAGCTATGACAGACTTTGGTCCGCTTATCGCAAACCCTATCAGCTTCTTACTCGGAGCTGCAGCACAGTTTGGTATTTTCGGAGCTTATTTCCTTGCAATCCTTCTTGGATTTAATGACAAGGCAGCAGCAGCCGTATCTATCATCGGTGGAGCTGACGGACCTACATCTATTTTCCTTGCAGGAAAATTAGGTCAGACAGGTCTGATGGGACCTATCGCCGTGGCAGCGTACTCGTACATGGCATTAGTACCTATCATCCAGCCGCCAATTATGAAATTATTTACTACAAAGAAAGAGCGTGCAATCAAGATGCAGAACCTTCGTCCTGTAAGCAAGCTTGAGAGAATTCTCTTCCCTGTAATAGTTACTATCGTTGTTTGTACACTGCTTCCAACTACAGCACCACTCGTTGGTATGCTCATGCTTGGAAACCTTTTCCGTGAGTCTGGTGTAGTACGTCAGCTTCAGGAGACAGCAAGCAACGCCCTTATGTACATTGTAGTTATCTTACTCGGTACATCAGTAGGTGCTTCTACAAGCGCAGAGTCATTCCTTAATATGAGCACAATCAAGATCGTTATCCTTGGTCTTATTGCATTCATGGTGGGAACTGCTGCCGGAGTACTTTTTGGAAAGCTTTTATGCTTCCTTACAAAAGGCAAGATCAATCCACTTATCGGTTCAGCCGGTGTATCCGCTGTTCCTATGGCTGCCCGTGTATCTCAGAAGGTCGGTGCAGAAGAGGATCCAACAAACTTCCTTCTTATGCATGCTATGGGACCTAACGTAGCCGGTGTTATTGGAACTGCCGTAGCGGCCGGATGCTTCATGGCTATATTCGGTATTTAGATTTAATTAAGGAGGATTAATCATGTCAGAAGTGGTAAAGAAACCATTAAAAATAACAGAAACTGTTCTTCGTGATGCACATCAGTCACTGATTGCAACCAGAATGACAACAGAGCAGATGCTTCCAATCGTTGACAAAATGGATAAGGTTGGATACAACGCAGTAGAGTGCTGGGGTGGTGCAACATTTGATGCCTGCCTTAGATTCTTAAAGGAAGATCCATGGGATCGTCTCAGAAAATTAAGAGACGGCTTCAAAAATACAAAGCTCCAGATGCTTTTCCGTGGACAGAATATCTTAGGATATCGTCCATATGCAGATGATGTTGTTGAGTATTTCGTACAGAAGTCAATCGCAAACGGAATCGATATCATCCGTATTTTCGACTGCTTAAATGATATCAGAAACTTACAGACAGCAGTTACAGCATGTAACAAGGAAAAGGGACATGCCCAGGTAGCTCTTTCATACACACTTGGAGATGCTTACACACTTGACTACTGGATGGATATGGCAAAGAGAGTTGAGGACATGGGTGCTGACTCACTTTGTATCAAGGATATGGCCGGTCTTTTAGTTCCTGCAAAGGCTACAGAGCTTGTTCAGGCTTTAAAGGATTCTACAAGCCTTCCTGTTGAGCTTCATACACACTACACATCAGGTGTTGCTTCAATGACATACATGAAGGCTGTTGAGGCCGGAGTTGATATCATTGACACAGCTATGTCACCATTCGCTCTTGGAACAAGCCAGCCTGCAACAGAGGTTATGGTTGAGGCATTCAAGGGCACAGAGTTTGATACAGGTCTTGATCTTAATCTCTTAAGTGAGATTGCTGATTACTTCAGACCAATGAGAGAGGAAGCTTTAGCTTCAGGTCTCATGAACCCAAAGGTACTCGGAGTAAATATCAATACTCTCCGTTATCAGGTTCCTGGAGGAATGCTTTCAAACCTTATCTCACAGCTCAAGGAGCAGGGCAAAGAGGACAAGTACGAGGAGGTTCTCGCAGAGGTACCTCGTGTGCGTAAAGACCTCGGTGAGCCACCACTTGTAACTCCTTCTTCACAGATCGTTGGTACACAGGCTGTATTTAACGTACTCATGGGCGAGAGATACAAGGTTGCTACTAAGGAGACTAAGGATATCCTTCTTGGTAAGTATGGTCAAACAGTTAAGCCTTTCAACCCTGAGGTTGTTGACAAGGTTCTTGGTGATGATAAGAAGAATGCCATCACATGTCGTCCGGCAGATCTTCTTGAGCCTGAGCTTGACAAGATTGAGGCTGAGATGAAGCAGTGGAAACAGCAGGATGAGGATGTTCTTTCTTATGCTCTTTTCCCACAGGTTGCTACTGATTTCTTTAAGTACAGACAGGCACAGCAGACAGGTGTTGATGCAAAGGCCGCTGATACTGAGAATAAGGCTTATCCTGTATAGTATTTAAAAATATAATTCATGCTTTTGAATTTCAAACAGGTCCGGCTTTGCCGGGCCTGTTTTTTATATTGTGTGGATAGGGGACTTACGAGGCTGTTCTGTAACAAATATAAAAAATATAAATTCGCTCTTTCATATAGAGGGAAAAAGTGATAATATTTTAAGGTATGAAAAAATTGCTGCAAAGCACACAAATGTGTGAAGCACAGCCATAAACGGGAAAGCTCAGGAGTATATGATGTCAAATACTAACGACTTACTTAACAGGATAAATGCTAAATACAGTACGATGAGCAAGGGGCACAAGCTGCTTGCTACATACATAACTGATAATTATGATAAGGCTGTCTTTCTGACAGCGGCTAAGATGGGCGAGACGGTAGGAATTTCTGAGTCTACGGTTGTCAGGTTCGCTACATCGCTCGGATATAAGGGATATCCCGATTTTCAGAAGGCACTTGAGGAGCTTGTAAGGAACAAGCTCAATTCGGTTCAGCGAATGGAGGTCACATATGGGCGTATCAGCCAGTCACAGATTCTTGAGACTGTACTGCAGTCTGATCGTGACAAGATTAAGACCACTCTGGAAAAAATTGATGCGGATGCATTTGACCTGGCGGTAGATACTATTTTACAGTCAAGGAAAATTTATATTGTCGGAATCAGAAGCTGTGCACCTCTTGCAAGCTTTCTTGCATTTTATATGAATCTGATGTTTGAGGATGTGTGTCTGCTTACGACAAACAGCTCTAGCGAGCTTTTTGAGCAGATGGTGCGTATTGGCAAGGAAGATGTGATTATCGGCATCAGCTTTCCACGTTACTCTATGCGTACTCTTAAGGCACTGGAATTTGCCAACAATAGGAGTGCAAAGGTTATCACTATCACAGACAGCATTCATTCACCGATGAATCTGTATTCTTCATGCAATCTGATTGCCGACAGTGATATGGCCTCTATAGTTGATTCACTTGTTGCTCCGCTTTCTGTCATCAATGCCCTGATTGTGGCTCTTTGCATGAAAAAGCAGAGTATTGTTGCAAAGACACTGACAGAGCTTGAGGATATATGGAATGAGTATCAGGTGTACGAGAATGATGAGATTGATTACATTGATGACTCTATAAAGGTACATTACGCAAAGCTGGGGGATTCACAGGATGAGTAAGAATATTATTGTGGTAGGTGGCGGAGCCGCCGGAATGCTTGCGGCGTATTTTGCTGCAGAAGCAGGGAATAAGGTTACGCTTCTTGAAAAAAATGAAAAGCTTGGAAAGAAAATATATATAACCGGCAAGGGCAGGTGCAACCTGACCAATGCGTGCGATGTCGAGGAGCTTTTTTTAAATGTAAAGAGTAACAGCAAGTTTTTGTACAGCGCTTTTTATGGCTTTGACAACAGCCAGGTGATAGCTTTTTTTGAGAAGCATGGCATGCCTGTAAAGGTGGAGCGTGGCAATCGTGTATTTCCGGTATCTGATAAGTCGTCGGATGTGATTTTTGCTTTACAGAGAGCTTTGAAGGAAAAGAAAGTGGAGGTATTGCTTCATACGGAGGTATCAAAGCTGTGCTATGAGAAAAACACTGATACTAGGGCAGATGAGGAAGCTAGTGATAAAAAGCCTGAATTAAAAATAACAGGTGTCATATTAAAGGATGGCACCAAAATGGATGCTGATGCAGTTATTGTGGCCACAGGAGGACTTTCATATCCTTCTACAGGCTCTACCGGAGACGGCTACAAAATGGCAGAAAGCGCAGGTCATACTGTGACAGAGTGCACACCGTCGCTTGTGCCATTTAATGTAAAGGAAGAGTGGGTAAAGAGTCTTCAGGGACTTTCACTTAAAAATACGGCTATTTCCATATATAGTGGCAAAAAGAAGCTGTATGAGGATTTTGGAGAGATGCTTTTTACGCATTTCGGGGTCAGCGGCCCTATGATTTTGTCTGCGAGTGCATCAATTAAGCAAAGCCTTATTAAGCAGCCTCTTGACATGTATATTGATTTGAAGCCGGCTCTTACGCAGGAGGCCTTGGACAAGAGGATTCTCAGGGAGTTTGAGGAGGCAAAAAACAAGCAGTTTAAGAATTCGATAAACAAGCTTTTGCCTGCAAAAATGATTCCGGTGATAATTGAGCTTTCAGGCATTGACCCGGATAAGAAGGTCAATGAGATATCAAAAGAGGAAAGAAACAGACTTCTTATGCTTTTTAAGAAGCTGCCTGTCACTCTTAATGGTCCAAGAGGATATAATGAAGCTATTATCACAAAGGGCGGCATAAAGGTGAAGGAAATCAATCCATCCACTATGGAGTCGAAGCTTGTGAATGGCCTCTACTTTGCCGGCGAGGTGCTGGATCTGGATGCATACACGGGAGGCTTCAATCTGCAGATAGCATGGTCCACCGGATATCTGGCAGGAACAAGTGCAGCGGTTTGATGATAATGAACAATAATATTTTAAGGAGAAATTATGAGATACAATATAGCAATTGACGGACCGGCAGGAGCCGGAAAAAGCACTATAGCAAAGAGACTTGCAAAGGAACTTGGCGCAATTTATGTCGATACAGGTGCCATGTACCGTGCCATGGCATACTATTTTATCCAAAAGGGTGTGGACAAGGATGATATTGACACCATCACGAAGCTGTGTAAGGATGTTGAGGTTTCAATCAGCTATGAAAACGGTGAACAGCAGGTTATCTTAAATGGTGAGAATATCACAGGATTTATAAGACAGGAGGCTGTCGGCAATATGGCATCAGCAACAAGTGTTTATCCTGTAGTTAGAGAAAAGCTTGTTGAGCTTCAAAGACAGCTCGCTGCCAGAGAGAATGTGGTGATGGATGGAAGAGATATAGGAACTGTTGTGCTTCCTGATGCCAATGTCAAAATATTTTTAACAGCAAGCTCTAAAGTACGTGCAAAGAGACGCTTCGATGAGCTTACTGCAAAGGGTGAGAAGTGCGATATTGATGCAATCGAGAAGGATATTATAGAGAGAGACCACAGGGATATGACAAGAGAGACATCACCTTTGAAGCAGGCAGATGATGCTGTGCTGCTTGATTCGTCTGATATGACAATTGATGAGGTGGTAGATAGAATGAAACAGCTTGTGAAAGAGGCATAGCGTATGGGAGAGCTTACTATTGCAAAGAGCGCCGGCTTTTGTTTTGGAGTGACGAGAGCAGTAAATATGGTCTATGAGGCAATTGAAAAGGAAAATGTGCCTATATACACCTATGGTCCGATTATTCACAATGATGAGGTCGTAAAGGATATGGAAAAAAATGGCGTAACCGTCATAAACGATCTCGATGAGCTTTCTTCCCATGAAAAGGGTGTGATGATTATCCGTTCACACGGTATAAGCAAGGCTGAGTATGACAGGATAAAAAACTGTGGCTTTGAGGTGCTTAATGCAACCTGTCCTTTTGTATCAAAAATTCACAGATATGTGGAGGATTACAGCTCAAAGGGCTATGATATTATAATTGTCGGCAGTCCAAAGCACCCTGAGGTGTGTGGAATAAAGGGGTGGGCAGACGAAAAATGCCATGTAACCATAATAAATTCGCCTGAGGATGCCGAAAATTACATGAAAAATAGTACAAAAAAACTATGCATAGTGTCACAAACGACATTTAACTACAATAAATTTCAAGATATAGTTGAAATTATTGCAAAAAAAGGTTATGATATAACTGTTTTAAATACAATCTGTAATGCTACAGAGGTCAGACAGACCGAAGCAAGAAAGGTAGCACAGTGCTCAGATGTCATGATTGTCATAGGCGACAGGCACAGCTCCAATACACAGAAGCTATTTGAAATATGTAAAAACGAATGCAAAAATACTTACTATATACAGACAAGTGACGAAATGGATTATACACAAATCAGGTCCAACAATAACGTAGGTATTACAGCAGGGGCTTCAACCCCAAATAATATCATTGAGGAGGTTTCAAAGAATGTCAGAAATGAGCTTTGAACAAATGCTGGAAGAATCTTTTAAAACTATAAGAAATGGAGAAGTGGTAGAAGGTACCGTTATTGATGTTAAACCTGACGAGATTTTCTTAAATATTGGATACAAATCAGACGGAATTATTACTAGAAACGAGTACACAAATGAGCCGAACGTAGATCTTACTACTGTTGTAAAGGTTGGCGATAAGATGGAAGCCAAGGTAGTTAAGCTTAACGATGGCGAGGGCCAGGTTATCCTTTCTTACAAGCGCCTTCAGGCAGAGAAGGGCAGCAAGCGTCTTGAGGAGGCTTTTGAGAACCAGGAAGTATTAAAGGCAAAAGTTACACAGGTATTAGCCGGTGGTGTATGTGTCAGTGTTGATGAGACAAGAGTATTCATCCCTGCAAGCCTTGTATCAGATACTTATGAGAAGGATCTCAACAAGTTCAAGGATCAGGAGATTGAGTTTATCATCACAGAGTTCGATCCAAGAAAGAGACGTATTATCGGAAATAGAAAGGTATTACTCGTTGAGCAGAAGGCTAAACAGCAGGAAGAGCTTCTTGCAAATCTTCACGTTGGCGATGTAATCGAAGGAACAGTTAAGAATGTTACAGATTTCGGTGCATTCATCGATCTTGGCGGAGTAGACGGATTACTTCATATCTCAGAGATGTCTTGGGGCAGAGTAGAGAACCCTAAGAAGGTATTCACTGTTGGACAGACTGTAAGAGTATTCGTTAAGAACATCAATGGTTCTAAGATTGCTCTTTCAATGAAGTTTGATGACGAGAATCCATGGAATGGTGCAACAGAAAAATTTGCTCCTGGCAATATCGTAAAGGGCAAAGTAGCCAGAATGACAGATTTTGGTGCATTCATCGAGCTTGCTCCTGGTGTTGACGCACTTCTTCATGTTTCACAGATTTCAAAGGATCATGTTGAGAAGCCATCAGATGTTCTCAAGATTGGTCAGGAGGTTGAGGCTAAGGTTGTTGAGTTCAATGAGGACGATAAGAAAATCAGCTTAAGCATGAAGGCTCTCCTTGATTCAGAGGATGATGGAGCAGATGTTGCAGATGTAAATATTGACGAGGTTGCTTCTGATAACGAGTAGTTTTTGATTTTAAAGCTGTCATATATAATTATATGGCAGCTTATTTTTATAGGCATAAATGAGGCAGCTATGATTTATGGTTTCAGGATTTCTTATGGAATAAAAATTAAACCGGAGGTTTGCAAGGATGTTTGATAATTATGAGTGGTTTAAAAAAGAGGTATATAAGCTGACACAGATAGATCTCAATTATTATAAAGAGAAGCAGATGCGCAGGCGTATTGATACTCTTGCGAGAAAAAATGGGGCTGATTCTTATGAGACATACATTGAGATGATTTCTACAGATAAGGCTAAGTTTAAACAGTTTATCAATTTTATCACTATCAATGTATCTGAGTTCTACAGGAATCCTGATCAGTGGAGTTTTTTGGACAGAGAGGTCATTCCTGAGATATTAAAGAACAATACAGGGACGATTAAGATATGGAGCGCGGCATGCTCAACAGGGGACGAGCCGTATTCGCTTGCCATGGCTTTTTCGAAGCATGTTCCATTGTCTCGTATAAAGATACTGGCTACAGATATTGACGACCAGGTGATTGCGAGCGCTAAAGCCGGGCTTTACAGCGCAAAGTCTGTAGAAAATGTGCCGGCTGACCTGAAGAAGAAGTACTTTACCCAGGTGGAGGGGTCATACAAGATATCTGATGATATCAAGCGATGTGTTACATTTAAGGAGCACAATCTGTTGAAGGATTCATATCCAAAGGATTACGATCTTATCCTGTGCAGGAATGTGGTGATTTATTTTACCGATGATGCGAAGGATATGATATACAAAAATTTCTTCAATACTTTAAAATCCAAGGGAATACTGTTTATAGGCAGTACTGAGCAGATAACTACATATCGTGAGCTCGGCTTTGAGAGATTAAGCAGTTTCTATTTCAGGAAGCCATGATATCTTATCAGAGGTTAAACAGATGGTCTGTTATGTGTTTTACATATGACAGTACCATCTGTTTTGAATTTATAAAATCTTCAGTCAGCAGGAAATAGCTGTACTTATCCTTTATATCGAATCGAAACTCGGGCTTCATGAAGTCAGAGTACTGTCTGATGAAGGTACCGGTTTTGCGCACATAGCAGTTGTACGCCTTGCATTTTTCACGGTATTCGTGGTCGACATATGCTGCGACACTCTTGTGTATGGCCATGTCCTCCTTTGGAAGATAGTAGTAGTTTTTGTAATCGCTGTAGAAATGGCGCATTTCCCCCTCGAATATCTCTGCACGCACATAGCTTTTTGTAGTGCCGATGGTCAGATAGATGTCATTGTCATGGAAGCTTACAGATTTTGGAACGGAAAATTTATTTTCAAATGATATGATAAGCTCATTCATCAGACTGCCGTCGTAAGCTGTATATGGGTTTACGGATACACCGGTGATGTCTGCAATGCCATGTATGCATTCTTTATACGAAAGTATACTAAGGAGCTTTGTCATGCCAAGGACATCCTCGTAGTTGTGTGTCAAAAGCAGGGATAGCTTTTCGTCGTCCTTTTGGGCAAGATATTCATAATAAACGTTTATGAGCTCGCCGCCGGAATATTTATCCTCCCTATCTATACCAAGAAATGCTTCGATGCTTTTTTGCTTGTAGTTTTCGAGACACAAAAGAGGCTTTATCGGTGAAAGCTCCTTAAAGATATCGAGTATCTGCACATTACAGAAGGGGTCTTCCTGCTTATATTTCTTGTATTTATTCTTTAAAAATGGTATATCAAAACCGACGCCATTGAAGGAAATGATAGTGCTGCAACCTGACAAACTTCCTGCGAAGGCTTCAATTACAGCTGCTTCGTCATCGACAGATTCGGCAAAATACTGGTCTATTACAATACGATTTTTAATGCGCCTTGCACAGCCTATCATGTAGACAATCGCTTTCACCGGTGAAAAGCCTGTTGTCTCAATATCAAAGAACATAGTGTTTTCTTTAAATATGCTGTCTGAAAAATTATCGGTTTTTATGTAAATTTCTTCATTGTGAAATGTTTTCATTTTTCGATTCCTGCCTTGAATATCATTTGTATAAACATTATAACATAAAGTATTAAAAAAAGTACATAATATACTATTTAACTAAAAATCATAAGTGGTATAATAGGAATAGTAATGTGCAATAGCATTTCCACGTTATTAATCTAAAAGAAAGAGGGGCACAAAAATGGGTCATAAAACGTTTATTGGCGGTGTTCATCCATATGATGGCAAAGAGCTGTCTAAGGATTCACCAATTAAAGAAGTTTTGCCCAAGGGCGACATGGTATATCCGGTTTCGCAGCATATCGGCGCACCGGCTAAGCCTGTTGTTGCCGTAGGTGACACTGTGTTGAAGGGACAGATGATAGCAGAGGCCGGTGGCTTTGTTTCATCACCTATCTATTCATCAGTGTCAGGAAAAGTTAAGGCTATTGAGAAGCGACGTGTGGCGGTCGGCGATATGGTTGACAGTATTGTTATCGAAAATGATGGCATGTTTACTGAGACAACATATGAGAGCGTCGAGGATGTCACTGCGCTTTCAAAGGAAGAAATCATCGAGAAGGTCAAGAATGCGGGAGTTGTCGGCATGGGCGGTGCCGGTTTCCCTACACATGTAAAGCTTTCTCCAAAGGAGCCGGACAAGATTGAGTATATTATCGCAAACTGCGCAGAGTGTGAGCCTTACCTCACATCTGACTACAGACGTATGCTCGAGAATCCTGAGGAATTAATTGGCGGCATGAAGATCATACTTCAGCTTTTTGACAATGCAAAGGGTATTCTTGGTATAGAGGATAATAAGCCTGACTGTATCGAAAAGCTCACAGAGCTCACGAAGGATGAGCCACGTATTGAGGTTTGTCCGCTTATGACAAAGTACCCACAGGGTGGTGAGAGACAGCTCATCTATGCTACAACCGGCAGAGCAATCAATTCTAAGATGCTCCCTGCTGATGCAGGCTGTATCGTTGATAATGTAGAGACAATCATTGCTGTATACAATGCTGTAAAGAATGGACAGCCAGTCCTTAAGCGTATTTCAACAGTTACAGGAGATGCTGTGAAGAATCCTTCCAATATTTTATACAGTATCGGTACATCATATCAGGAGCTGGTTGATGCTGCAGGTGGCTTTAAGAGCCAGCCGGAGAAGATTATATCAGGCGGTCCTATGATGGGCTTTGCCATGTTTAGTCTTGATATCCCTACTACAAAGACCTCTTCATCAATACTGTGCTTCACACATGATGAGGTGGCAGCATTTGAGCCACAGGCCTGCATTAACTGCGGTCGTTGCGTGGAGGCATGTCCTGAGCAGCTCATTCCAAGCCGTCTTGCGAAGTTTGGTTTGCGTGGACAGATGGATGAGTTTGAGAAGTGGCACGGACTTGAGTGTATTGAGTGTGGAAGCTGTTCATTTGCATGTCCGTCAAGGAGACAGGTGGCTCAGCCTATTAAGACAATGAAGAAGCTTGTTCTCGCTGAAAAGAGAAAACAGGCCAGCAAAAAATAAAGAAAGAGGTGGATTAAAGTGAGTGATTTATTTCATGTTTCATCATCACCACATGTACGTGCCAAGGATTCCACTGACAGAATAATGCTTTATGTCATTATAGCATTACTCCCGGCAAGTCTTTTTGGTATTTACAATTTTGGATTTAGAGCACTTTTTATCATTCTGCTTACCATCGCATCGTGTGTGGCATCAGAATGGGTGTTTGACTACATAGTTAAGAAAAAGAGCACAATTACAGACCTTAGTGCGGTAGTTACAGGACTGCTTTTAGCACTAAACCTTCCGGTTGCACTTCCATGGTGGGAGGCTGTACTCGGTGGAGTATTTGCAATCATCATTGTCAAGTGTATGTTCGGAGGACTCGGACAGAACTTTATGAACCCGGCACTTGGTGGAAGATGCTTCCTTCTCATCGCATTTGCGGCTGATATGACTAATTTCAATGTCACAAGAAACGGTGTGGATGTATACTCAGGAGCAACACCACTTGCGCTCATCAAAAATGAGGGGCTTTCAAGTGTCAATGTAAGGGATATGCTTATAGGAAATACTGCAGGAACTATTGGTGAGACATCAGTTATAGCTATTTTAATAGGTGCTATCATCATGATTTTACTTGGAGTCATTGATTTAAAGATTCCTGCATCCTACATTATTACATTTGCTGTTTTCATGTTCCTTTTCGGAGCACAGCAGTTTGATATCAACTATGTTGTTGCAGAGCTCTGCGGTGGCGGACTGATGCTCGGTGCATTTTTCATGGCGACCGATTATGTCACAAGCCCGATTACGCCGATGGGAAAGATAATATTCGGTATCTGCTGTGGTATATTGACAGGAGTATTCCGTTGCTTCGGTGCCAATGCAGAGGGCGTTTCCTTTGCTATCATCTTAAGCAACTGCCTTGTTCCTATTATTGAGAAGGTTTCTATCCCAAGAGCCTTTGGTATGGTAAAGGAGGCAAAGAAGAATGAATAAACGTATTGTACATGACGCTTTGATTTTAACTGCCTTTACTCTGGTGCTTGGTTTTATTCTTGCCCTGGTTCAGGGAATCACGGCAGAGCCTATCGACAAGGCCAATAAAGCAGCAGCACAGAAAGCATATCAGGCAGTATTTTCGGATGCAAAATCATTTGAGAAATATGATTATGATGCTGATGAAGCTGATAAGCTTGTATCTGATGCGGGCTACAAGGATACAATCGATGATATTGAGACTGCCCTTGATTCAAACAAGGAGACATTAGGCTATGTCATCACAGTTACAGCCAAGGATGGTAGCCAGGGAAGTATCACATTCTCTGTAGGTATCAAGAATGATGGTACTGTAAACGGTTACTCGATCACAAGCATCAGTGAGACTCCGGGACTTGGAATGAAGGCCGAGGAGGCTGATTTCTACAAGCAGTTTGAGAACAAGAAAGTAGACAAGTTCGACGTTGTAAAGGCCACACCTTCAAAGGATGATGAGATTGAGGCCATCACAGGCTCAACCATCACATCAAAGGCTATGGCCAACGGCTGCAACGCAGCTATTACTTACTTCCAGAATAAATTACAGGGAGGTGCCAACTAATGAACAAATATGTAGAGCGTTTATATAATGGTATCATTAAGGAAAATCCTACCTTTGTACTTATGCTTGGTATGTGTCCTACACTGGCTGTTACATCCAGTGCGGTAAACGGACTTGGAATGGGACTTTCCACTACGGTGGTACTTATATGTTCAAACCTTTTGATTTCACTTTTCAGAAAAGTGATTCCTAACGGAGTGCGTATGCCGGCGTATATCGTCATAGTTGCATCTCTTGTTACAGTAGTACAGTTTTTAATGCAGGCTTATCTGCCTAGCCTTTCAGCAGCACTCGGTGTATACATCCCACTTATCGTGGTTAACTGTATTATCCTCGGACGTGCCGAGAGCTATGCTTCAAAGAATCCGCCTGTAGAGTCTATCTTTGATGGAATGGGAATGGGACTTGGATTTACCATGGGACTTACAATCATCGGACTTATCCGTGAAATCTTAGGTGCAGGAACATTCTTCAACATCAAGATTTTCGGTGACTGGTTTACACCAATCACAATCTTTATCATGGCACCGGGAGCCTTCCTCGTACTTGGATTCCTCGTTGCAGGCATGAATATTATCCGTAAAAAGATGGAAGCAAAGGGTACACCTCTTGCAGAGCCGGCAGGCTGCCTTTCAGGAGACTGTGCACATTGTGGAGCATCATGTCCATCAGCAAAAGCAGCACAGGCCGCTGTTGCGCCTAACACTACAGAAGGAGGGGATAAATAATGGGTACATTAGGTCATTTACTGCTCATTGCAGTAGCATATGCAATAGTTAACAACGTAGTACTTAGCCAGTTCCTTGGTATCTGTCCTTTCCTCGGCGTATCAAAGAACACAAAAACTGCTGCAGGAATGGGTGGTGCGGTAATTTTCGTTATCACAATCGCCACATTCGTTACACAGCTTATTTACAATTTTATACTGTATCCGCTTAATCTGTCATATTTACAGACTATCGTGTTCATTCTTGTAATTGCAGCACTTGTTCAGTTTGTAGAGATGTTCTTAAAGAAACAGATGCCTCCTCTTTACAAGGCACTCGGTGTGTATCTGCCTCTTATCACAACAAACTGTGCCGTACTCGGTGTAGCACTTAACAGTGTAACAAAGGGCTACAATATCTTAGAGAGTGTTGTTTACGGCTTTGCCACAGCCTTTGGTTTCTTTATTGCCATCGTGCTTATGGCTGGTGTACGTGAGAAGATTGAGTATAATGATATTCCAAAGCCTTTCCAGGGAACAGCCATCGTGCTTCTTACAGCGTGTCTTATGGCTATCGCCTTTATGGGATTCTCAGGAATGGTTTCTGTATAGGATTGGAGGAAAAGTGATATGAATGTTACTGCGATTATTATTGCAGCTTTAGTTGTTGGAGCTGTCGGTATAATTCTTGGATTTTTCCTCGGTATTTCAGGAGAAAAATTCAAAGTAGAGGTTGACCCGAGAGAGGAAGCAATACTTGAGGTGCTTCCGGGCAACAACTGTGGTGGCTGTGGATATGCCGGATGCTCCGGACTTGCTGCCGCCATTGCAAAGGGAGAGGCACCGGTAGGACAGTGTCCTGTAGGTGGAGACCCTGTTGCGGCAAAGGTCAGCGAGATTATGGGTGTAAAGGTTGAGGCCGGAGTAAAGAAGGTCGCATTTGTTAAGTGCGCCGGCACCTGCGACAAAGCAAATACAGACTATGACTACACAGGAGTAGAGGATTGTGTTGCCATGTCATTTGTACCGGGCGGCGGACCTAAGTCATGTAATTATGGCTGTCTCGGCTATGGAAGCTGTGTGAAGGCATGTCCTTTTGATTCAATCCATGTGGTTGACGGAGTGGCATGTGTCAATCCGCTTACATGCAAGGCATGCGGCAAGTGCGTAGAGGCTTGTCCAAAGCACCTCATCGAGCTTATTCCATATGACACAAAGCACGTTGTAAAGTGCAGCTCAAAGGATAAGGGCAAGGATGTCATGAAGGCATGCTCAGTGGGCTGTATCGGTTGTCATCTGTGCGAGAAGAACTGTCCGTCAGATGCTGTCCATGTAGTAGACAATGTAGCTTATATTGATCAGGAGAAATGTACAGGCTGCGGAATCTGCGCAGAGAAGTGTCCAAAGAAGATTATTTTATAATGCATAAAAGCTGTCACATATCATTATGATGTGTGGCAGCTTTTTTATAAGCATACAGCTATTCTGTGCTTACGTTATATTCATCTGATGTCGTGATAATACTATAATCATCTGTCACAAATATTGCCTCAACACCGGAAAGGGAATTGATAAGCTCCTTTGCTTTATCAATGCCAAGAGCAAAGCATGTGGTGCTTAAGGCATCTCCGTCGCAGGAGGAGTCGCTTATGATGGTGACAGAGTATAGATTATTTTTGACGGGATAGCCGGTTGTGGTGTCCAGTATATGGTGATATAGCTTGCCGTCTACTCTGTAGTATCGCTCGTAGATACCTGAGGTGACGACGGATTTGTCCTTTATTTTGACAGTGCATATGGGCTCACCACTCTCGTCGAAGGGCTTTTGTATGCCGACTGTATAATCACTTCCGTCGGATTTTTCACCGACAGTGAGGACATTGCCACCCAGGTTTATGATGCCTGAGGTGATTTTTTTGGACTGTAAATAAGCCTTCATCTTATCGGCGATAAAGCCCTTTGCGATTCCACCAAGGTCAAGCTTTGCTTTTGAATCGGTTAGCATCACATCGTTTCCGTTAATCTGTATATTGCGGTAATTTACATGTGACAGCTCGCTTTGTATCTGCGCATCAGACGGAACGACTGATGCATCCACCTCATTATCTTTAGAGTCGGTATTTTCAGCTATTTCGGAAAAATTCCACAAATCAGACAGCTTTCCTATAGTGATATCAAACCTGCCGTCACTTGTGTCGCCGTATTCGATGCCATTTTTTATGAGCTCAAGTGTATCATCGCTTACTGTGACATATTCTTTGCCGGCAGCGTCATTTATTTTGCTCACCTCTGAGTAACTAACTGTGTTTGACAGCATATCCTCATATTTCTTTGCCATATCAAAGCAGTCGTCTATGTATTTCTCGTCGGTAGTGCCATAAAGCGTAATCTGTATTATCGTGTCAAAGTAGAAGCCCTGTTTGGAAACCTTCTGCTGAGCCTTGGGCTTTAATTCACATGCAGACAGGCTTCCTGTTATTGTGGCAAGCGCCAAAAGGACAGGGACAAGGTGTTTTAGTTTATTTTTCATAGTGCATCCTTTATTAATTTCCTGGTTGTAAATTATTTATAGTTAAAGCTTAAATAGTAAAAGCATAAATATAACTTTGCGTCCGGGCTTTATGAAATTTAAAACCGAAAGCAACAGAAATATAATAACACAAAATAAAAAAATGAGACAGTAGTAAAAATGATTTTGTATTTTGTATGAATATATGGTAAAGTAGTAAATGTATGCGTAATGTAATTATGTATGCATTTAGACTTACAATAGGAAAGATGATAGAAATGAGTTTTTTAGACAATTATAAAAGAGTGGTAATAAAGATAGGTTCATCGACGCTGACACATGCAGAGACGGGAAGCCTCAATTTTTCAAAGATGGAGCGTCTGGTGCGCTCGATATGTGATTACAGAAACAGCGGTATGGATGTGTGCCTCGTAAGCTCCGGCGCTATCGCGGTTGGACGTGATGTGATAGGCATAAAGGAGCGCCCGAGCGACATTTCAATAAAGCAGGCATGCGCCGCAGTGGGACAGGGCAGGCTTATGATGACATATCAGAAGCTTTTTTCCGAGTATAATCAGAATTCCGGACAGGTGCTCATGACAAAAAATACCATAGTCAATCCTGTTTCCAGACGCAATGTTATGAATACATTTGAGGAGCTTTTTGATCTGAACGTGGTGCCTATTGTCAATGAAAATGATACGGTAAGCACATACGAGATGCAGTTTGGTGACAATGATACGCTGTCTGCTATAGTTACATCAATCACGAAGGCTGATCTGCTCATACTGCTTTCTGATATAGACGGACTGTATTCCGATGATCCTCATGACAATCCGGATGCAAAGCTTATCAGAGAGGTTGATACGCTTGACAGGAAAATACTTGGCATGGCAAAGTCATCAACCGGCAGCGATGTCGGAACCGGCGGCATGGCGACAAAGCTTACGGCGGCAAAGATTGCCACATATTCCGGTGCCGATATGATTATCGCAAATGGCGGCAATATGGGGATTTTATATGACATTATGAATGACAGATATACAGGAACACTTTTCCACAGGGCAAAGGATGCAGAGTTTGTGCTTGCGGATTATATACAAAGAGAGATGGCACCTACATCTACAGGCGGCCAGTAATCAGCTATCAATTTGAAATCAGGAGAGTGCTATGACACAGGAAAAAATACAGCGAATCAATGAGCTTTACAGAAAATCACAGGCAGAGGGACTTTCTGAGGCAGAGAAAAAGGAGCAGGATCTTTTGCGCAAGGAGTATATAGCAAACGTGAAGAAGAATTTAAGAAACCAGCTCAACAATATCGATATGGTAAACGATGACGGTTCGGTTGAGAACCTCGGCGAGAAATATGGAAACAAAAAAAGAAATTCGTAGCAGGCTTAAAAAGCAAAGAGGCTTTCTGGGTGCTGATGAGTGCCTCGGTATGAGCCATGAAATTTATAAAAGGCTCATAGCTTTAGAGCTCGACAGGGAATATGACAACATACTTTTGTATTCAGCTATCAGAAATGAAGTGAATACTGATGAGTATTTTACCTATTTAATAAACAAAGCAAAAAGGATATATTATCCGAGGGTTTCGGGCAATACAATGTCCTTTTACAGGGTAAGAAGCCTTGATGAGCTTAATTGTGGTTCATTTAATATTAAAGAGCCTGATATGACGAAGGAGTATACGCAGGCGGATGGCAGGGCGCTTATGATAGTGCCGGGGCTTGCATTTTCGGATACCGGCTACAGAATCGGCTATGGAAAGGGCTTTTATGACAGATATTTATCGTCTTTTACAAAAAGAGACACTGTTATGGCAATTGGAGTGGGCTACGATTTCCAGTTACTTAGCAGCATGACGTTTGAAGATGAATATGACGTACCCTTAGATGGGGTGATAACAGATAAGAGAGAGGTGTTTATTGATGAATGATTTAGAAAAAATTTGTGCGGATGCATATGAGGCCAGGGTAAAGATAGGAACACTGGATACAGATATCAAGAATAAGGTATTAAACGATGCAGCGGACAATCTTCTTAAGGCAGAAAAAGAAATCCTTGAGGCAAACAAAAGGGATGTGGCCACAGCAGAGGAAAATATGAAGGCAAAGAGCATGATTGACAGGCTCTCGCTTGACCATGACAGGCTCCTTGGCATGGCTGACGGACTCAGACAGATAGCAAAGCTTGCAGACCCAATTGGGGAAGTGATGTCTATGTCAAAGCGTCCTAATGGCCTTATTATCGGAAAAAGAAGAGTTGCAATCGGTGTTGTGGGAATCATTTTTGAGGCTCGCCCAAATGTCACATCAGATGCCTTTGGTCTGTGCTTTAAGACAGGCAACTGTGTCATATTGAAGGGTGGAAGTGATGCGATAAATACCAATATCGCAATAGTAAAGGCTTTAAAAAAGGCTTTGACGGACAATTTGGTTTCTGCTGCTGCACTTGCACTTATTGAGTCAACAGACAGAGAGACAACAAATGCATTTATGAAGATGGATCAGTATGTGGATGTGCTCATACCAAGAGGTGGTGCAGGACTCATACAAAATGTTGTCAAAAATGCTACAATTCCTGTCATCCAGACCGGTACAGGCAACTGCCATGTATATGTGGACAAGGATGCAGACTTTGATATGGCTGTTAATATTATTAACAATGCAAAGACACAAAGAATCAGTGTCTGCAATGCATGTGAGTCGATTGTAGTACACAGTGCCATAGCAGAGGAGTTTCTGCCAAAGCTGTACGATAAGCTAAGAGAGCATCATGTACAGCTGCGCTGTGATGAAAGAGCACAGGCAATTCTTGCCGGAAGAGATGATGTGACAGAGGCGGCTTCCGATGACTGGGGTATGGAGTATCTTGATTACATCATGTCGGTAAAGATTGTTGACAGCATTGATGAGGCAATCGAGCATATTAACAGATACAACACATCACATTCAGAGGCAATCGTCACAAATGATTATGACAACGCACAGAAGTTCTTAAATGAGATAGATGCTGCATGCGTTTATGTAAATGCCTCAACCAGATTTTCTGATGGAAATGAATTCGGCTTTGGAGCTGAGATAGGAATCAGCACACAGAAGCTTCACGCAAGGGGACCTATGGGGCTTGAGGCACTGACAAGCTATAAGTATATTATTTACGGCAGTGGTCAGATCAGGGAATAGTCAGCTAAAGTATCATAGAATTAATTTGAGAGGAAATATAATATAACATGAGCTACGATATAGATATAACAAATACACCACCGGCACATGAGCCTGAGAGGCAGTATTATTACATGGCAAAGGCGAAGGATTTTGTTGAAAAGAAATCTAAAGAAATCGGCCGTCCCATGACTTATTTCGTCAAGACCTTCGGCTGTCCTATCGTGCGAGTAAAAAAGACGTTGTAATCTTCTTGTGAATTCAAGCTTTTCCCGGAAAGGAAAAACATGAAAACGAAGCTTGTAAGCAATGCAAAATACGGCCAACCGGTCGAAGAAGGGACTGTATTTAGGGCCAAAATTTCCGGAACACAAATCGTTATTCACAGAATTATTCATCTGGACGGCCGGTTCTTATCTTGTGCCAGATTCGGAATACAAGACAAGGAACTGGAAGCTGATTCTATTCCCGGAGCCATAGCCGAAGCAAAAACTGTTTTAAAAGAATATGCCGACTATGTAAAGAAAATCGCTGATCAGTTCAATTCAGATCCGTGGGAAATAACCAGATAGGGGGGCGGCTATGAGCAGAATTCTTAATAAATGCCCTATATGTGGCGGAAAATTAGAATACAATATGTTGTGTCAGTACACAGACGTATTCGGGATAAAAAGAAACGGTGAATTGACAAAGAAAAGAAAGAAGACAGAAGATAACGGGCCTATGGAGTGCGGTTTTATCAGTTGCATAAACGGAGATTTTATAACAGATTGTGATTTATCCATCACGGTTCCGCAAAACAGCAAAATGACAATCTTTCAACAATCAGGGCGTTATTATTACGAGGAAGGCGACGAATAACTATGTTAAAAATTATTTTAATCACAATCGCCGTTGTGATCGGCGTCCCGATTATACTATTTGTTATATTTTTCGCCGTGGCTTTTATCAATTTCCTGATTCGGCCAGAAATGAATTCCAGCGGCTATATAAACGAATGTGTTGGCTGTCCCGGCATGAAAAACGGAACGGAAAACTGGCCGTGTAATGAATGCGAATACAGACCGGAAAATCGCGCCTGGGATCCCGATCTTGAATGTGAAGTGTTAAAAACTTCAAGATACTACAAACGTAAGCAAAGAAAGAAGGCCAGATTATACGCAGAACTTCACGGGTACGACGTGGAAGAATATCGTTATCACATTGACAAAGGAAACAAAGATCACGCCGAAGAACGTGATAATTTACAAGTTGCATATGAAGTTATAGATGGAAGATGGGGCAATGGAGAAAGGCGAAAAGCTGATCTTGAAAAAGCCGGTTACGATTACAGAGAAATTCAAGCATTAGTAAATGAAATATGCACACCGAAACAAAAACGAAGCATTTTGGATTCTATTATAAAATTATTCAGAATAAGATAAAAGCCGCCTTTTGGCGGCTTTCTTTTATCCCTTACCGTTTGGCCCATGCTTGCACGAATTAAGCTGTTCACCGCAGATCGGACAGCGTTCTATTCCGCACATCCAATGGTGCCAACGCCCTTCACGGGCTAAACATTCCGGACAAACCGGATTCTTCTTCCCATGAAGCGTGTCGCGCGGATCACCGACTTTTATTCGCTGGTAACGCTTACCGGAGAAATCGAACGTCCTTGTCCGACAGCCGCACGTTGAACCGATACGTCCGCCGCATTTCTGACACACTGGCAATTCCGCCGGCGTTGCGTACCGGAATTCGTGCTTTAATCCGTTTATGAACGTGATTGACTGGACGCGGCCGTCTAGGACGACGATCTGATCGACGATCTGGTCGATAAAGTCTTTCAGGATTTCGTTGTCTAATTCCTGGGCCATGCCGACATAATCGACGAAGGATTTCGAAACGATCCTTTGAGCCACCAGGAACGCGGAAGCCTTCTTGATAAATGACATGTCGGCCAGATCATCGTTTCCGGAATCGTCCAAAAGATCCGCAAGCTGGCGTTCCATGCCTTCGATTTTCTTCGCCAGTTCCTTTTTCTTCGTGGCGAATTCTTCCTTTGTCATGGAATCCGGATCGAAAAGATAAACGTCCGTTAATCTTGTGACAGCATTTTTCGACTTTTCAATTTCAGACTTCAAAAGTTCGATCTGATCGCGGTCGCTGGCGCTGTCAGAATCGCCCAGGAAGTCAATATCCGGAATATAGGTTCCGTTCCCTACCTGACGAAAAGAAAGCGCCTGAAAGGTCAAATTCAAGCCTTCCGGAAGGATTCCGTCCACGCCGTCGAATGTTTCGCCTTTCAGAAGTTCCCTTTCCAACTTTTTTACCGTTGTTACATTCTTGAAGTTCTTCTGAACCCTGGCAAGGTTCGCAATATAATTAAATATAAAAGGCCCGATATAAGATTCGTTTATCGTCCGTGAATTGTCACAGTCTAACATTCGGGAACGCTGGGCGCAACGATACATTGACGGTCGCCAGCCGTTCGCCCTGGCACGATCCTTTGACGCGATCATATTAGCGCCGCATTTACCACAAACCAGGTGTCCGGAAAACGTGTGAACGTACTTCCTGGCACGCAGATCAGACGTGTCGCGGCTGGATCCGTTCTGATCCATAATCTTATTACACCGGTCAAATTGTGCCTTGTCAATGATTGCCGGGTGATTATTTTCGCGGACGATCCATTCACTTTCCGGCTTTAATGGGCCGCGCCCGGATTCACGCAGATTATAGCGGTATGTTCCGATATAGAACGGATTCCGAATAATATCGTGGATCAGCTTAGAAGTCCACTGGCCGCCACGCTTCGATTTGAAATTGTTATTATTCAGGTATCGCGCTATTTTGATACTTGATTTCCATTCTTCGTATTTGTCAAAGATAAGTTGAACGATCTTCACTTCTTCCGGATCCGGTTCAGGGAACTTCGTTTCATTGTTCCAGCGATAACCAACCGGCATACGTGCGCCGTTCCACAATCCTTGTTCGGCACGATCCAACATGATTCCGGTTACACGTTCGGACGTCATGTTTCTTTCAAGTTCCGCAAAAATCAGAATAATTTTAAGCATAGCTTCACCGATCGCAGTTGAAGTGTCGAACTGTTCGTTCATCGAAATAAACGTGACTTTATGATCTTTTAGTTCCTGGTACATTGCCGCGAAGTCCAAAAGATTTCGGGAAACACGATCCACCTTCCAAACGATCAGGTGTGAAAATTCGCCGGACCTGACACGCGACATCATTTCTTGAAAGTGCGGACGTTCCGTGTTCTTTGCTGAATAACCGTCGTCTTCAAATATAACAAAATCTTCAAGTCCTAGAAATTTACAATATTCTTTTAGCTTCTTCCGCTGAAACGGAAGACTGTCTTTGTCGACCTGGTATCTGGTGGAAACGCGGACGTATAACGCCGCCTTTTTCTTCGTCCAGAAATTCAGGATTTTTTTCTTTTTGGCGTATGCCATAAAAGCCCCTTTCCCCAGGAACCGAAAAAGGGTATAAAAAAGAAAGCCGATTGATTTTTCAGGCCTTCTTTGCTATAATATAGGGTGCTTATTTCCAATATCAGAAGGCCGTTTTCGGTTGCCTGGTATTAAAGCCGGTTAATGATTGCAGTCGTTGACCGGCTGTTTTTATTTAGTTGCGAAAATGCCTTATTCCGTCTTTTCAATATCCCCGTTATCCAGGTAAACACAATAAGATTCCAGCGGAGTTCCGCCGAACATTTTCTTTGCGTCGTGTTCTTCGCCGTCTACATAGTCCAGTACACTAATAAGAAGACGATCACCGCCGCAGTTGATACGCGTTGTTGTTTTATTGGCGAAGTTTATAATTGCGTGAACTTCGTCGTCAGATTTGAAGTATTCTTTGTAATACGATAAAGCATAATCTGAAATATTTACATCGTCGGAAATAGTAGCATAGCGCCACTTTCCGGTTACGTCATTAACAACGCTTTTCCAGAATACAGGATCAAGATCTGAAATATCTTTATCGCTTACGCCGACGATCGCGTCGCCGGTACGATGTTCAACTTCCGGAGCCGCTTCGGTTGCTTCTTCCGTCTGCTCGGATTCCTGGACGACTGATTCGCTTACAACTTCACTTTCCTTGTTGCTTTCAACCGGTTCTTTTGACTTGCCGCAACCGGTCAGGCCGGCAAATATTGACAGAATCGACATAAAAATCACCACTTTCTTTTTCATAGTCCTATTCCTTTCTACATAAGCCCTTTTATCAGGGCGATCTTATATATATGTTTACAAGGGCGGTGATCCGCCTTGTAGGTTGCACACTGACACATTCCCAGATTACACCAGACTTCTTCTGGATCGGATTCCGCTTTTATTCTTGCAAGCCCTTTTTCTTCGTCCTGGAAGTGGATCGTGAAGTTTTCTTCTTTTGCATGTCGAAGCTTTTCTTGTTGCGCCGGTAACTGGTGAATTCGTTCTGGGAAACGATAGAACGGCGCGACATTCGCTTTTGCCTTCTTTTGCCATTTTAAATATATCCGGATCTTCCAGGCCCACACGGCCAGGAAGACAGCCACGGCACCGATTATTATTTTCAAAGCCATAATATCACCTTCCAAAAATTACCGGTATACCTTGCCGACCATTAAATTTATAATAGTTTAGCCCGGCCTTTTTCTGGAAAAGGGGTGGTGCTCATGATAATTAAATACATAGAATACAAAAGCCGCCGCGTTTACGCGGTCTATTACGCAAATTGCAAAACAATGTATTATAATTTGAAATTTAATGGAAGGACGAAGATATACTTGTTGATCTGGTAGCCTTATAGGCAAGGCCGGGCGTTTTAAACGCCTAGCCCGTTTCTTTATTCCGAACCGGTTTTTCTTCGACCGGTGGAAATTCCTTTTCCAGTTCTTCCGGCGTTTTCGGTACATCACCGAACAAGTCTTCGTCCATACTTCCTGATTCAACCACATTATAAAAGAAATCTCTTACCGTCTGACGCTGATCGACGTCTAATTTCAAATACTGGTAAACCAGATTATAACTGAAATCGTCAAGATTAAATTCCTTTTTTAACTGATCCATAGTGGAAGAAGGAGTTTCGACAAACATTTCCCCTTCGCCGGTGCGAAGCCATTCTTCCGAAACATTGAATGTATTACATATATCAACAATCGTTCTATCGGAAGGATTTCTTTTTCCTACTTCTATTAAAGAAATCGAATTTCTTTTCAGATTAAGCATTTCCGCGAAATCCGCTTGACTTAACCCTTTAGCTTCGCGAACTTCTTTAATTCGCGTATTCACTGTATCACCTTCTTTCTAAAATCAATATAATACGAAAATGCTAACTTGTCAACAAGAAAAGTTTTATTTTTGCATAAAAAGGTGTTGACAAGTTAGCTTTTAGGGGTTATTATGTGATTACAAGTTAGCAATGACTTGTTGACAGCACTTCAAAAATAAACAGAAAGGGGGCCGTACTTATGGCAAACGAAAAGAACGTTACAACAGTACGCGACGAAGACAAGTCTTTTATCCGCGTGATTATGTCACTTCCACCGGAAAAGAAAAATCTTATCCAGGGAATTATTATCGGCCTGGATCTGCAAGAGAAACAGACCGCAACGGCGGCCAGATAGGCCGCCAGCACTTCGACATATAGCCAGAACAACCGACTGCAATCGGCGGCTGATGTTGGAAATAAGCGAAAGGAAAAATTGAATATGGATAACTTTAGAATCTATGACACAATGTTCCGGTTCAATAACGAAACCGAACGACCTTCGGGCGTATGGCGACGGAACCAGAAATTCGTCCACGACGCGCATTTTTGGAAAATTCTTAATATGCTGAAAGACGAAGGCTTCGACGTACATCACGACGAAAGGGTTTCGAAGATAATTCGAAGAAATTACATCGAAGGGATCAGAAGGGATTTGAAATTCAAGGCCCAGCGGTTCCCAGCCGGCTTCGAAATTGTTTTTTACCAGGACGTTGTTCACGAAAACCCACACGGTGGTTTTTACGATTTTGACAAGCGGCAAAAAATGCCGTACCTGATCGGGCTTCAATATGAAAAATACATGAACCTGATCGTCAAGAAATTAAAAAGCCTTGTGGAAGTTGAAGACAGATCCAGCATAAAGACAAAGACCGCGGAAGAATGGATAAAAGCACGATACGCTGAATCATGTCACTATCCACAAACTGACATGAATTTTGATCTTCACGCGTTGGACGGGCAAGGCCACGAAGGCCGGTACGGCCTAGATCGCGATGGAAAGGAAATTCGCAACGGCGACATTAAATACTTCCGCTACTGGCGTGACGGCCGGATATATCGCGGCCGGGTATATTACGATCTCAACATGAACTGGATTGTCATTTTGAACAAAAAGGACACACACGTCATTTCTTGCTGGGAACTGTTCGATCTTACGCCGGAAGATAATCTTCACCGAATGAAGGATCCGACACGATCAGAAGGTTATAAAAAGTATATGGCCCACCTGGAAAAACTGGAAGCTGAAAAGACAAAAGATCTTGTGATTGAGTTAAAACGCCGCGGCTATGCGGTGAAGATAGAAAGGAAATAAGCACATGGCACAGGAAAAGGAAATCAAGAATTTTGTTTTCAATTACACCGACGGAACAAGTAAAACCGTCGAAAAAGGTTTCTTCTGTCATATCAAAGACGAACCGAACGGCGAATCGACGTTAAGTTTTGAATTTGCTGGTGTATCTGGAAAAGACCTGACACAAATTGTTTTGGGGTGCGTCGAGTTGGGCGCACGCCTGGGAATGTTCGACAAAAAGGAAAGCGAGGAAATAAGCGAATGAGTAACACGAAAGAATCTATTGTTTTGAAGTATGACGACATGGGAATCCCTTCGATCATGCTGAAAGTTGAGAACACGGCAAAAACACCAGAAGAAGCCGACAGAATGTTTTTTGTCCGCGGTGTGGAATATGATTCCATTTATTTAAGTCAGTTCGTTAATTGTATCAGAAACGGACGCGCGTATTCGTTGCCGGCGGTTGATCCGGCCGTAAGAATTAACTTCGACGAAGCAATCGCCGCATGTAAGAGAAAAGGCCACGGCTGGCACTTGCTGACCTGGGCGGAATGGAAATATATTCGTGAACATACAATTCCGGACATTCACGGAAATACAAGCTTCGGCAAGTATCACAACGACGAAACAGAAATCGGAATCGGCGTTCCAAATTGCGGAAGAACCCTGACCGGCACCGGCCCGGCGAACTGGTTCCACAACGGTAACAAAGAAACCGGAATCGCTGATGTGGTCGGGCTTGTCTGGAAAATGATTGCCGGACTTCGATTGAAAAGCGGCGTGATCCAGTATATGCCGGACAACGACGCGGCGGCACCTGACGCGGATCTTTCGATTTCTTCGGAAGAATTCCAGGAAGTACACGTTGACGACCTTCCGTTCCCGGATCCGGTAAGAATGGGAGCGAACGAAGACGGCGAACTTGTTATCACAACGGACAAAGAAAAGGTTGACGGCTGGGCCGGCGGAATGAGATCGGAAACATATATCAATCTGACCGAAGTTCCGCAGATCTTAAAAGATTTAGGAATCATCACGGACGACATGAAGGAAAATTCGGAATGGTTATCAGCAGACGCCGATCTGGAAGAAGCAATCCCGTTCGTGGGTGGCTGTTACAACAGCGCTTCGAACGCTGGGCCTTCCGCGTTTTCCTTGGACGGCGAACGTTCGCTCGTCGGGACGAACCTCGGCTTTTTCTCCGCTTGTTTAGGGGAACCTGTTCGCCGATAACTGTAATCTGTTTACCCACGCGATAGCGTGGCTAATAGGCCGGATAAACGGCCAGAAAGGTGGAACTATGAGAAGAAAACCAACAAATCGAACCAGTTACAAAGAAGTTTGCGCGTTATATGAAAAATTCGGTCGTTCCGATTATCGTTTGAGATCGGCCGAAGACATTTTGAACATTCACGGATTCGATATTCGCGAAACGGACGGCTACGAAGATTTAACCCAGGAACAGAAAGAACTGTTCGAAAGCTATTGTGTCACGCACATGAACAGTCTGGGAATGAATACAAAAATAACCATGTGGCCGAAATCGGTTCATTACGTGAAAGAATATGATTATTATTCCGCCACGGAATGGGACGAAGACGAACAGCGAAATATTCGCTGGGAGATCGGCCGCGAATGGATCATCTTAAAAGCAAACGGAAGAACGAAGAAGTTCAAGAAGTACATGGACGAAGGAAAGACAATGGCCGACGTGGACGCTGTTTCCACCCAGGAAAAAGAATATCTTCGTGTGGACTGGAAATACCAGGGACGCGCCGAATGGTTCCACGTTATGGCCCCGGATAAATACTATTAAGGCGGTGATTCTATGAAAAAGACTTCTGATATTGGAAATAAGAGCCAGGCGGAACGCCTGAAAGACATTTTGAAAAGCTTCGGGATCAATTCCCAGGAAGAACTTGACGGCGCCCTTGCTGGCGCCCTGGAAGCTATGACAATCGGAATTATGACGGACACAATAACCGTTCCGGCTAATTCTGCATAATAAAAAGCGCAACGCGGAAGTTTGGCCCCTCGGACGTTACGCTTTTGACCGTACCCGTGAAAGCACAGCCTTTATTTATTGTAAAGGAAAAGTGTAAAAATGTCAAGAATCGGCGCAAGCGCCAGAAGATATTATTCTGACGGCATTACACGGGTGACGGATCCGTTCTGGAAAATGAAATGTAACAAGTGCGGACACGTCTTTTTATCGTGTATCTGTATAGCAGAATGTCCGACGTGCGGTTCGATGGATCAGAAGGCATTTCTGGACGGAAAGAGCCTTGAAGAAATCAAAACTGAACGCGGCGAACCGACTATCCCTGAATATTTACTTTCAAAAAATCAGAGTTTATCAGAGTAAATCAGAGATAATCAGAATTTATCAGAGTAAATCAGAGATAATCAGAATTTATCAGAGTTAGAAAGGACGGTGAAAGAATGAACAGACTGGGCTTCCTGGTGCTTTCGATTCTGAAAGCAAACGGAGCAACAAACAAATTATGTTCTATGTCGGTTCGGGAAATCACCGACACAGAAGAAGATTGTGGTTACAAGGAAAATACAATTTTTAAGAAAATAAAGGAATTTGAACAGTCCGGCTACATATGCCGCGGCTTGAAAGAAGGCCGGGCGGACACGTTTTTCATAACGTCGGAAGGGTGCGAATTTCTGGAAAGGGCGAAGAATGAATCGAAATAAAAAACTTTTTGCTAATTCTGTTTTACACGGCCTTATCTTCTTAATGCTGGCGGCCATCTTCTTAACGCTGGCCGCCATTCTGGACAACAGCAACACGGCACGCGAAGAAGCGGAAAAACAGAAAAAGAATTCAGATCTGGACGGATCACTTGCGACTGTTCAGATCTACAACGAAGAAACGAAATGCTGGGACACATACCAGGGCGTTATTGATTTACATTCCGGACTATACGGAACGTGGCTATATGAGATTAACGGCCAGGAAATCATTTTGACCGGCGCCCGGAATATCGGGAGCGTTCCGGCAGAAACCGAACAACAGACGTTCGATAATACAACGAAGGGAGAATCAGACAATGAAAAATAAAATTGCTTTTGTAGCCGTCGGCCAGGCTGGCGGAAATATCGGACAGCTTTTCGAACAGAAGGGCTATAACGTGCTTTACATCAACACAAGCCAGGAAGATCTTGACACGCTTGAAAAGGCGAAATTCAAGTATCATATCCCGAACGGAGAAGGTTGTAACAAGGACAGAAGAAAGGCGAAACAGCTTGTGATCGACGACTTCGACCAGATCGCCGCAGAAATCGAAACAAAGATCAAGTCAGAATTGATTTTTGTAATCTTCGCTAGCGGCGGCGGAACCGGTTCAGGCGCCGGCCCTATGCTTGCGGATCTTCTGATTGACGACGGAAAGACAATCGGCGCCATGACGATCATTCCGAACCCGGAAGAAAGCGTTAAAAGCCACATGAATTCCTATGAATGTTTTTCGGAACTGACACAGATTCCGGGACTTGCTTCTTGCTTTATCCTGGATAACAACAACGGAGACAAGCTAGAACTGAATTCGCGCTTCGTCGAAGATTTTTGTTCATTCCTGGATATTCCGGAAAAACACAAGAGCGTAAAGGGCAATATTGACAAGGCAGAGATCATCGAAACATTAAAGGCCCACGGAATGGCCGTTGTGACACGCCAGAAGGCCCAGGAAAGCGCCGAAGTGATTAAGGCTATACATAATACACCTTTCGCCCCGATCGAAGGAGATAGAGCTGTTAAATACATTACGGCGTCATTGTCTGGCAATGTACGAATGGCAGACCTCGAAAAAGACTTAGGAACGCCGATCGACACATTCCAGACCTTCAACGACGGAAACACAATATGTTGTGTTTCTGGACTGAATTATCCACAGACACGCCTTGATATTGTGTATAACAAGGTTTCAGAGAACAAAGAAGCGATAAAAAAGAACCTGGCGGCAACACATGAAAGTACGATGAAAAAAGACGTGAACTTCCTGGACGACCTGGAACCGGAGAAGAAACCGGCAACAGAGAAGAAGCCGCTTTCGCGCAGAAACATTATGAGTAAATATTTATAAAGGCGGTGTTTTACTATGGCAGATATTAACTGGATCAAGCTTCGCGTTGACATGTTCGACGATGAAAAAATCAAAATTATTCAGTCTATGCCGGAAGGCGACGCGATTCTTGTTATCTGGATCCGGATAATAGCGCTTGCCGGCAAATGTAACGCGAAAGGGCTTGTCCTGATCGAAGACGAATTCCCTTACAGTGACGAAATGCTGGCGACGATATTCAATAAGCCGCTGGCGACCGTTCGCCTGGCACTTGGCACTTTTGAGAAATTCCGAATGATCGAACGAACCGAAAAAGGTATTTATATTTCCAACTTCGAAAAGCACCAGAACACCGAAGGAATGGAGAAAATCAGAGAACAAGCAAGGATCCGAAAGCAGAGAGAACGCGAGAAAAAACGCGCGCTTCTGGAAGCTGGTAACACGCCGGCGCTTCCGGACAATTCTTCGGAAAATCCGGAAACTTTACCGGAAAACGTGACGGACAATGTGACAAGTCACGTGACGTCACGCGTGACAGAGCGTGAAGTCACGAAACAGAATAAGAATAAGAATAAGAATATATATAATATATCTTCTAACGAAGATATAGTCGAAACTTCGGAAAAAACGTCCGAAGTTCCTGACCGAAAATCTGAACGTTTATCTTATGACGAGATCATGAAAGACTTTCACGCTACTTGTCCGGATCTTCCAGGTATACGCGCGTTAAACGACGCAAGGAAAACAAAGATCCGTTCACTGGTGAAGGAACTTGATAAACTTAAAATCTTTCCTGGTATTGAGCCGGAAAAGAAGTTACACGTAATCTTCCAGGCGGCACAGAACAGCGATTTCCTTTCCGGGAGATCCGGGAAGTGGAATGGTTGTTCCTTCGACTGGTTAATCAATAAAACAAACGCCCTGAAAGTTCTTGAAGGGCAGTATCAAAACAAAGGGGGCGTAAGCAATGCCGGAAGAACAGATCAGCGACACAATCAGGAAGATGTTTCCGGATCTGATCGCACTACGAACGAAGCACTTGAACGATTCCGAAGAAACCGCACCGGCGTATAGGTGCGAAAAATGCCGCGATACCGGCTGGGAAATGGTGAAAGAGCCGGACGGACACGAATTTTGTCGCGAATGTTCGTGTGGATACCTTCAAAGATACCGGCTGAACGGTCGCTTGAAGTTTGCGACAATCCCAAAGGAATTCGAAGGACAGACGGTAGACAATTTTCAAACGGATTGTTACAGTACGGCGGCGAATAGAGAACTGGCGGCTATGGCCCAGACGATCGCGAAACGATACGTCGAAAAGTTTGACGAGATCCAGGAAACCGGAAAGGGATTGTATTTTTATTCCAGGGTGAAGGGATCTGGAAAAACACGACTGGCCGTTTCAATCGCGAACGACCTGATCGAAAAGAAATTCATTCAGGCGAAATTTGCGACAACGATTCAGATTTTGGATCAGATCAAAGCGACCTGGGGCGGAATCAGCAAGAACGAAGAATCTGAACAGAAGTTGATACATGATATTGTTTCAGTGCCGGTGCTGGTGATCGACGATATAGGCGTTGAAGCCGTGAAGGACTGGATCAACGAAAGATTTTACAATATTCTGAACGGCCGCATGATTGAAAAGCGCGTCACGATTTTTACAAGTAATTGCAAGATCGAAGAACTGAATTTTGACGACAGAATCACAAATCGAATTGTTAAAATGGCGCTTCCGGTACAGTTCCCGGACGAATCAATTCGAACAGCAATCGCCAGAAAGGAAAACGACGATCTTCTTGATAGATTGTTAGGTGTATAAATGATTATCGCAGTAGATTTTGACGGGTGCCTTGCTTCCGCCGGAACGTGGCCGGAAGTCGGAGAACCGAACGAAGCGCTTATAAACTGGCTGATATGCCTTAGAAAACGCGGCGACAAGGTTATCTTGTGGACGTGCCGCGCGATCATATCGCAAAGGCGCAACAGCGGCGGCGCGTACCGGCTGAAATTCTTCGGCTTCGAAGAAGACGCGGAAATCAGTATCAACGTTTTCAATTATGCCGTAAAGGTGATCCGAAAGAGAATGGCGACGCTTCGCGCGATATACCGCGACGCGGAACGCGAATTCGGAAGAAATGAAAAGATGGCTTATGTCGATGGATTCTGTTCCGGGCTTTACCGGAATTTTGAAGAACAGAAAAAACAAAGTGAATCCTTCGCCCTGGCGCTTCTGGTTCCGGAAGCAGTTGTTAAATTTGTCGATGAAATTCCAGGAATGGAAGAATATAACCGCCGCGAATATCAGCAAAAGCGCGAAAACGACGTTCTTCGCCAGGCTGGATATATTGACGGAAAGGCGTTCCAGAACGCCGGCGACAAGGAACGGCTGGCGTATGAATCTTGATAAATTCGCCGGTGGTGAATTAACAAGGTTGATCCGGAAAGGGATCAACGAAATTCTGGATAATATCCGGGACGAAGGGACAACGCCCCAGGCAAGGCGAACGCTGACCGTGAAAATAACATTCCGGCCGGCGAAAGATCGAAAGAACATGAAGATCCAGATTGAAACGAGAGTAAACAAAGCGCCAGTCCGGGCGACTGAAACAAATATGTTTATCGGCCAGGAATTGGACGGTTCGCCGGCTTTCTACACGTCCGACGAACAGATTCCCGGACAAATGAGAATAACGGAAGGTGGTTGAATGAATTTTGAAAATTGCAAAGAAAAATATTTTATCATCGTTGAAGGCGATGAAAGGGCGGTTATTCGGGACACGCCAGAAGCCGCAGAGCGAAAGCGAAAAAAACTTGCAAAGTATTGCGAGGGAAGAAAAATCACAGTATTCAAAGCAACAGCCAGAAATTAAAGCGAAATCACCTGGCGAAAGCGTTCCGACCGACGCAATGATTTTAAGGGCGATCGGAACGTGTGAATTCCAGTTCGGAAAAGAACTTCACAGAGTTTCCGAAGCGAAGCTTGAATTTGTTTATGATACCGGACTGGATCTGTTCAAGATCTATGTGATAGCACTTTCAGAAGTGTTCGGCGCTATCATGTTTTATATCCCCGAAGACATGGCGGAAATGATAGGCCGCAAGGTCGCAACGCTTCTGGATCAGGGATTTCACGATTATTTGTGTCACCTGATCGAAGCGGCGGCGCAAGCTAGGCATATAGCGGAAGAAAACGGCGTCCACAGCTACGACGCGGACGCGGCCGGCGCGGAATTGCTGGAAATGTCAAGACGATTTTCCGGAATCGGAGTATCGGCGACCGAAGCAATAAACGCCATGACGTCACTTGTAAGAGCCGCGGCACATGAAGCGGATAAACTGATCGAAACCAGGATCCGCCCGAATAACTGGCTGAAATTACATGGTTATTCTATGCGAAGAAAAGGAAAGGGGAGAAAAAGAAAATGAATAAATGGATCGGAAGCGGAAAAGTGATAAAAGATCCGACAATCCGCTACAAAGAGGACAAGGCTTCGTTCGTGGCCTTTACGATGATGTGTAAGAGAAACAGAAAAATCAAAGACGGCGACCAGGCGGTCGATTTTATCGACTGTATTTGTACCGGCAATATTGCCGAACTGGCGCGCCAGTATTTGAGAGATGGAAAGAAAATCGAAGTTATGGGGCCGTTACAGTCCGGAAGTTATATCGACCGCGAAACCGGAAAGAAGATTTACACAAAGACGGTATTCGTCGAAGAATTGAATTTCGCGGAAACGAAAGCCGAAGAAGAAGCACGCCGCCAGGCAGAAGGACAACCGGAACCACAGCCGGCGCCAGATAATAGCTTCATGGATATTCCGGAAGGCGTAGACAGTGAACTTCCATTCAATTAAGGGGGCGCCGATGAATAAAGACGATCTGAAATACAACGCCGAAGGTTATCGCGACAAAACGGCAGAAACAGCAATCAGGGCGGCAGATAAGCCGCCGAAATCGTCATACCAGCCGCCGTATGAAGTTACGGAAATGGTCGATATGTTCCACAAAATCGCCAGAGCCTACGGATATGACATTGATAACAGAATCGCTTTCCGGGACAGAAAATCCGGAACAGTTTACAGATAACAGAAAGGAAAAACGAAATGGAAGCAAAAGAATATCAGAATTTAGCAATGAGAACAAACGACGGAAAGGGAACGGATCGCCTAGAAGAATGGATCAGAGAAGAAACCGGAGCCGAATATAAAGGCGACGTCATGATTGAAAATGAAATTGACGCCGGCGGACTTCTTAACGGGTGCCTGGGACTTTCCAGAGAAGCCGGAGAACTTAACGACCTTGTGAAAAAGTGGATCTTTCACAAGAAACCGCTGGATCGCGAACACATGAAGAAAGAAATCGGTGATGTTTGCTGGTACATCGCGGATATTTGCCATTCGATGGGCTTCGACTTGGGCGAGATCTTCCAGATGAACATTGACAAATTAAAAGCCAGATACCCGGAAGGATTTTCGGAGCAGAGAGCAAATAACAGATTCGAAGGCGATATTTAAGGCGGTGCAAATGGACGAGGAGTTTATAAAATTTCTTGGTAGGGCGACAGCATATCTTTTTATGTTGTCGCTGGCCACTTTAAGTGCCGGAATTGATAAAATCAAGAAAAGGAGAGCGAAAAGAAATGGGCGAAATACTGATCGACATAACACCGGAACAGTGGAAAACACTAAAGAAAAGCGAAACGATAACCATTGAAACAAAGAATCCGATACCGATTAAATCCGGATCCGGAGTGATCTGTTATATCCTGAATACCGGAATTGTTGGGAAATTCGAAGTGAAGGACGCTGAATATTTAATCACACATGCAAAACTTAACAAAATCAATCCGAAGCCGGAAACGCTGATTGAATTCGATTATTCATTCCCGATCGAAACGGCGAAGCCACTTCGTAAATCGTGTAATATCGCGGAAGAAGGCTGGTGTGAAATTAAGAAATATACGCGAAATAAGGTTGCGTATAGCATGGACGGCGAAAATTATTCCGCAATGTATGACACAGCCGCGGAAGCGCTGGAAGACGCCAGGAACGAAATTGAATACATGATCGAATCCAGAAAGAAAGGATATAAGGTTGTTCTTCCGGAACGCGTCTTCGTCGGAGAATGTGAACTTTACCGGCCGTCGCTTTTATCTTGTGGATATGATGTGATCGAAGCTGTTCAGACTGACGCATACGACGAAGGCGGAGAATATGCGGAAAATTACCTTGACGACGTAACAAAGGAACAGCGCGAGGAACTGGAAGAACAGCTTGACGTTGTGTTCAATGCCTGGCTTGAAAAACATGATCTTTATCCGAATTTCTACACAATACCGGCATATGAAACCTATAAATACATAGACGGGAAATTTGAAAGGGAAGAAGAATGAAGATTCTGGCAGTAATCGGAGCCTTCGCGATTATGATTTTATTCGCTTTCGTATGTGGTGCAATCATAGCACAACAGACAGACGACGAAAAAATCCGCGAAGATCTTGAACAAGAAGAATGGTTGTCGAAGTTGAAAATCAGAAAGGAAAAGAAAAATGACACCGGAAGAAAGAATTAAAAGATTTATGTCACTTATGACGGAAGCCACCCAGGAAACCGGAATCACCGTGGCCGTGGAGCATGGCGCGCCGCTGGTGGTGTTCGATTTACAAAATCAGGAGCCGATCAACCTTGAAATCACAGTCGGAACCGAAGTGGAACGAAAAAACGGCGTAACGTCAATAACGACTTTTGATAAGTCACAGATAGAGGAATAGCAAAGCAAAGGAGAAAAAGAAAAATGAACACAGAAGTTATGTTTTCAAGTAAAACGGACGCGTGGGCGACACCAGCGGACTTTTACCAGAAATTAAATTCTGAATTTCATTTTGACCTTGATCCATGCGCGGACGAATATAATCACAAGTGCGATTTGTATTTTGATAAAAACACAAATGGCCTTTTGCAATCGTGGGGGGGGGCATAACGTTTTTGTAAATCCGCCTTACGGCCGCGAAATTGGAAACTGGGTTGAAAAGGCTTTCAGAACAAACGAAGAACACGGAAATCTTGTGGTGATGTTGCTTCCAGCCAGGACAGATACAAAATGGTTCCATGAATACATTTACCACAAAGCGGAAATTCGCTTCGTTCGCGGAAGGCTGAAATTCGGAAACAGCAAAAACGCCGCCCCGTTCCCTTCGATGGTGGTTATCTACAACCAGAAAGGAATATAAACAGATGGCAAGAAAAAATAAAAACAAAAAGCCTGAATATGTCGTTATTTGCCGCGAATTCAACCGCGCGGCCGCCAGAATAGATATAACGGTCATTGACAAAGGTGTCACGGATCACTTGCTTAATAGCTTGATAAAACTACATGAAAGAGATCCACATAAAAGATATTTCCTGACGCTGAAAAAAGACTATCAGGTTTACGGTGCGCTTTATAAAAAACAGATCGAAACAATGTCTATCAAAAACAATAAAAGAATTGTGGAACTGGGGGTTGTGCTTGATGATTGAATTTGACGGAATGAGCCGGCCAGAAATAACAAAAATATTATCAATTTCAACCGAAAAAAACATAAACCCTAATAACGACACAAGGATATACTGGGCGAAAGAAGTAACTTTTGATTATTCCACAACGGCGGCCGGCCGTGTGGATTTTATGAGGTTTAAGCCGGTTAATAATAGTGTTTCTGGAATCGAAAAAGGTGATTTTTATTGTTTTGAAGTAAAATCGTCGGTCAATGATTTTCATTCGAAAAACGGACATAATTTTCTAGGTGATTTTAATTATTATGTCATGCCTGAAAACGTATTCGATGAAGTCAAGGGAGAAATACCGTACAATGTCGGCGTATTTGTTCCGAAATGCAAAAGCCATTTCGGCGACTGGTACGATCTGAAATCTGTTAAAAACGCCAGGAGAAAAGACAGAACGCGTCCAGTTTCTGAAATGTTGCTTATGATGTTTCGATCGGCGGCCAGGGAACGAAAAACAGAACAGAAGAAGGCGACGCTTTCGGAAGATGGAATCGCGGTTCAAAGCTTTAGTAATAGATTAAAACAGACGATTTACGACAAAGGAATGACACAAAGAGAATTAGCCACCGCGACCGGAATTTCGGAAGTGTCTATCAGCAGATACATAAACGCCGAAAGATTACCAAAGATAACAGAATTCAAGAAAATAGCGGTCACACTAGGAGTAACGACCGATTATCTACTTGAATGAAACGAAGAAAGGAAAAGAAAATGGCGAAAAAATTTAATGATCCTAAAATGTGCGGCGCCTGGCGTTGCGACGAATTTTCATGTGGGAATTATAGCGATTCCGATTATGATTGCAATAATAATTTATGCCATGTGTGCGCGACCGGACAAAAATGTCTGAATTGCGACAACTTCGAAGATTGCGAATTCGGAAAAGACAACATGAAGATTCAGAAAATGAGAAATTCAAAAGGATAGTCGAAAATGAGCAAAGAAGAAGCAGTTTTGATATTGGAAAAGGCCGGATATACGGCAAAAGTCGAAAATTCGGTCGTTATAGCAAAGATTGAAAAGTTTTCACAGAAGGAATTTGATCGGGTTCGGAAAATTCTCCGTGAAGCTGGGTATAATAGCAGTTTCGGCGTGAAAAACTGGAAAGAAGGTGAAAAGAATGTCCCAAGAGAAGAAAAAGAAATCTGACCTGAAAGTCGGCGACACGATAAAATGCCACGATCCGGACGACATGATCGACACGATGAACGAACTTGTGAAATCTGGCGTTGAAACTGATTTTCTGTATAAAAAAGACGGAAAAGAAGGCTTCTGGCTTGTAGTAACCGGATATTACTAAAAGTATTTGATTTGACAAAAAATAAGTGGTAAAATAAAAAGACGGAACGCCGATCAGCAATTCCGCCCCTAAAAAGTAGCCTTTAATAATTATAACACGAAAAGTTATAATTGCAAGGGGAAGCTGAAAATGGCGAAACCATCGAATTCAAACGAAAGGAACCTTTTTACAGACATTGATCTTCAAATTATGCTATGTAACGAAAAGATCAAGAATCATCGAAGATCTATCGAAAAAGTGAAAAAAATGTGTGGCTGGTACGGCCCTTCTGGCGTTGGTGGGATTGACTATTCGAAGGAATCTTTCCCTTCGACACATATTTCATTCGCCGAAGGCCTGGAAATGATCGACCGTGACACGGAAAAGATAAACCAGCTTACGGAAGAGCGAAAAGATCTTCGCCGAACCATGCGACGCGTGAAAAAAATCTATGCCGGACTTTCCGGAATGGAAGCACAAGTTTACTATTGCCGCGTGATTCAGAAAAAAACACAAGCGGCCGCCGCGGACGAAATCGGACTTTCTGTTCGCCAGTTCCAGAGGATCGAAAGCGATATGAAGGACAAAGGGCTGATTTGAAAATGAAAATTTTTTGAAACGAAAATTTTTTCACTTTTTGAAACGTTGATTTTTCAAGAAATCCACATTTTACAAGGATTTACGCGAAAATTACATGTCGTGTTTTATGTCGTGTTTTTGTCGTGAAATATGTCGTGGAAATGTCGTGTCAATCCGTGTTAATATATTAGCGTTGATAAGTGAATCAAAAATTCCTTGAAAGGCGTCGCCAGAAATGGCGGCGCTTTTTGCGTACATAAAAAAAGGGGGTGGCCCGATGAACACGGTCGAACCGATCAGGGACATGGATCTTGTGATGGATTTGGCCGAATACCTAAAATCGAATAATGAACGTGATTATGTTCTTTTTATGTTTGGCATTTATACCGGGCTTAGAATTTCGGATATTTTGAAATTCCGAATTCGTGACGTCCGGGAAAAAGACGCTGTTTATATCAGGGAGAAAAAAACCGGGAAGGAAAAAAGATTCCCGATAAATTCCGAACTGAAACCTATCATCGAAGAATATATCGCTGGCAAAAGAGATTATGAATATCTATTCAAATCGCCGCGATACCCGAATAAGCCTATCACCAGACAGCAAGCGTACAACGTACTGACTGACGCGGCGAAGGTGTTCGGCCTGGAAGCAATAGGCACGCACACACTACGAAAGACATTCGGCTATCACATGTACCAGCAGACACACGACGCGGTTACACTGATGGAGATATTCAACCATGCAGACATAAGCGTCACCCTTCGATACATTGGTATCAACCAGGACAACAAAGATAAGCTGATTAAGAGCCTGACCTTTAAGCATGGCAAGGGCAAGAGATAGCACACACAAGAAGCCTTCCTATCCACACGGATAATCGGAAGACTTCTTTCTTTTTACCCTTTACTTGACACAACGGGGCGTTGACAAGTGAAGTGTGTTCGTTTTCGTTGCGTTTAATAGAAAGGAAAAGCGCACAAGCGACTTGACACAATTACAAGATATGTCAAGAGAAGGGGACGACAAGGCACCCGGCCAGGACGTGAAAATCATCGTGGAATTTTTCCCCGAACTTTCGTAGGTTCTTCCGGCGACCGAATCGGCCCCGCGGGTAAGCGAAGCCCAAAATCTTCCTAGATACAGACAAAAAATAACAGAAGTTGCCGTTACCGATTTGACCGGAAAGGGGGCGAGGATATGGCAAAAGCAGAAACAGAATCAGCGAAAATCACGAACGTAGACAGCTTGACCGTATCGGCCGCCGTCCTGGGCGATATATTCGGCGTGTCAGACAGACGTATTCGTCAGATGGCAGAAGAAGGAATCATCGTCCGCGTGGCGAAAGGCCGGTACAACTTCCAGGAATCCGTTAAGAATTATATTTTGTCCTTGAAGCTTGCCGTTGACACGGCGAACCAGGATAATCCGGACGGAGAACTGAACATTGAAGAAGAAAAAGCACTTCACGAAAGAGTTAAGCGCCACATTTCAGAGCTTCGTCTTCAAACCATGAAGGGAGAACTTCACAAGGCCGAAGACGTCGAAAAAGTAATGACCGACATGCTGACGTCATTCAAAACAAGGGTTATGAACATTCCTTCAAAGGTTGCGCCGGTGCTGGAAAGCCGCGACGCCGGATTTATCAAAGATCGCCTGACAGCGGAAGTCACGGAAGCCTTAAACGAATTGAAAGACTACGATCCGAAGGCTTTTTATAGTGACGAATACGTCGAAGGTGAAGACGATGATTAAATCAGAGCCAGACAGAAAACGTTCGAAAGATTTAGGTATCGACTTAAAGACAATCAAATTATTTGAAAAGATAGCGAAAGCAGTAGCGCCGCCGCCTATTATGACGGTTAGCCAGTGGGCGGACGCTGAAAGAAGACTGTCGGCGGAAAGTAGCGCCGAAGCCGGACGCTGGAATACAGACCGCGCACCTTATCAGCGCGAGATCTTGGACGCCGTAAACAATCCGGAATGTGAAGAAGTGGTGATTATGTCTTCCGCCCAGGTCGGAAAGACAGAACTTATTCTGAACACAATCGGATATTATATCGACTACGATCCGGCGCCGATCCTGGTCGTAAACCCGACAATCGAAATGGCCCAGACCTTTTCGAAGGACAGACTGGCGCCGATGATCCGCGACACGCCGGCACTTCGCGGAAAGGTTCGCGACGCGAAATCAAAGAATTCCGGAAACACAATTCTTCACAAACAGTTTCCGGGCGGTCATATCACTATGGCCGGTGCAAATTCACCGACTTCCCTGGCGTCAAGACCTATCCGAATCGCCTTAATGGACGAGATCGACCGCTATCCGGCCAGCGCTGGAACAGAAGGAAACCCGATCAAGTTAGCTGAAAAGCGAACGACAACCTTCTGGAATCGTAAAAAAATAAAGGTTTCAACGCCGACAATCAAAGGACAGAGCCAGATCGAAGCCGAATTCCTAACCGGATCACAAGAAGAATGGTGCGTTCCTTGCCCTTGTTGCGGAAAATACCAGCCTTACGAATGGGGAAGGATTCATTTTTCAGATGTGACGATGGAATGTAAATTTTGCAGCGAACATATTTCCGAAGTTGACTGGAAACAGCAAAAAGGAAAGTATATCGCAAAATTTCCGGACAGAAAGCGGAAAAGAAGCTTTCACCTTAACGAATTAGCGTCGCCATGGAAACACTGGGAAGAAATTATCCGGGAATTCAGGGAAGCACAAAAGGAATTGAAGGAAAATGGCGACATTAACAAAATGAAAACCTGGATCAATACGACGCTTGGCGAAACATGGGAAGAACGCGGCAAAAGTGCCGACGATGATTCTATCATCGGACGCCGCGAAAGATACGAAGCAGACATTCCGGACGGTGCTGTCGTTCTCACGGCCGGCGTGGACGTTCAGGACGACCGTTTCGAAATCGAGATCACCGGCTGGGGCCGCGGTTATGAATCGTGGGGCATTAAGTACGATAAGATTTTCGGCGACCTGGAAAAAGAAGAAACCTGGGATCTTCTGGAAAACTATCTTGATAAAGAATTTTACTTTGCTTCCGGAAGTTCGCTTCTGATCGCTTGCACTTGCATAGATACCGGCGGCCATTTCACGACACAATGTTACAAATGGCTGAAAAAAATGGAGCGAAAAAGCAAAAGGATTTACGGCGTTAAGGGTATGGGTGGCCCAGGTATTCCACTTATACACAAGTTATCCACAAACAACCAGCTAAAAGTTAAGGTTTTTATCCTGGGTGTGGATTCCGGAAAAGAAATACTTATGACGCGGCTTAATACGGTTGACGAAGGGCCGGGATATTGCCATTTTCCGATCAATGCCGACCGCGGATATAACGAAACCTACATAAAGGGGCTTAACAGTGAGCAACGTGTCGTTCACATAAAAGACGGGCGCCCGGTTATCAAGTGGGTAAAGAAAGCCGGCGGAATCAGAAACGAACCGCTGGATCTTCGAAACTATTCCACAGCCGCGGTCGAGATCCTACGTCCTGACTGGGACGTTCTGGAATCGAAGGTCAAGGCCGGAATTAACTACATGAAAAGACAACCGGCAAAAAAGACCGGAAAACGAAAAACTGGCGCCTTAAACCGCGGCGTCCAGTTGTAAGGCGGTGAAATATGTTAAGCAACACACAGAAGGAACGCCTGGAACGTTATAAATCCAGGCTGAATATGTACCTGGAAGCGGAAGAAGCTGTTCTTCTTAACCAGGAATACACGATCGGGACGAAAAGCTTAAAACGTGCCGATCTTGGAACTATCCGGGCGGCTATTAAAGACCTGGAAAAACAGATTGATTTATTAGAATCAGGCGGAAAAAACAAGGCTTTCCGATTTGTTCCGCGTGATATTTAGAAAGGCGGTGGCTGAAAAGTGAATATTATCGACAAAGCGATTGAAGCTTTCAATCCGGCGGCCGCCCTGAAACGACAACAGGCACGAATGGGAATGGAACTGATCCGGACGTTTCAAAATTCAGGATATGACGAATCGGGAGCTTCCAGAACAAAAAATTCAATGCGCGGCTGGTCGGCAAGATCAAAAAGTCCACAAGAAGACATTGACAAGAATCTTCCAACGCTACGACAGCGATCAAGAAGCTTGTATATGTCGGCGCCACTGGCCGCTTCGGCAATCAAGACAAACCGAACGAATGTGGTCGGCGAAGGATTGAAGTTGAAAAGCACGATCGACTATTCCTACCTTGGAATGACGCCGGAAGCGGCGGCAGAATGGCAACGCCAGGCGGAACGCGAATTTGAATTATGGGCGGAATCAAAGTTTTGTGACGCGATACGATCGAATAATTTTTATGAGATCCAGCAAACGGCGTTAATGTCGTGGCTTATGAACGGCGACGCTTGCGTCCTGGTAGAGTACGAACGCCCGACGAAGTTCTTTCCGTATGGGTTGCGCGTCCGTCTGATCGAATCGGATCGAGTTTCGACACCGCACACAACCGGAAACACCGTGAATTTATACGCGAAGGACTTACAGACCGGGAACCGGATCTATAACGGCGTTGAACTTAACGACGCCGGCCAGATCGTGGCATATCATATTTGTTCGACTTATCCAAACAGCAACCTTCACACGGAAAAGAAGTGGACGCGTGTAAAAGCCTTCGGTGATAAGACGGGAATTCCGAACGTGCTAATGATTTACGAAACAGAACGCCCGGAGCAATACCGCGGCGTTCCTTATCTGGCACCGGTTATTGATTCATTAAAACAATTAACCAGATACAGCGAAGCCGAACAAATGGCGGCTGTTATCAATGGATTCTTCACGGTGTTTATTACATCGGAATCCGGAGCGCAAGACGTAGGGTTCACCGGAGTAGTTCCGGAAGGCGAAGAAGTGACGAACGATAATGTCAGTTACGAACTGGGGCCTGGAATGGTGAACATGTTAAATCCGGGCGAAAAGGTCGAAATCGCTGACGCGAAAAGACCTTCGACGAATTTTGACGCGTTCGTGACCGCGCTTTCGAAGTATATCGGCGCCGCGCTGGAAATCCCGGTCGAACTACTGACAAAGAACTTCACGTCAAGTTATTCCGCTTCACGCGCCGCCCTTCTGGAAGCTTGGAAGGCTTTTCGAATGAAAAGGGCGTGGCTTGCCGCTGATTTTTGCCAGCCGATATATGAAATTTTCCTGATCGAAGCGATTTCTTCCGGAAGATTAAAGGCGCCAGGATTCTTCCTGGATCCGATGATTAAAAAAGCATATTCCGGCGCGCAATGGAACGGCCCAGCCCAGGGAATGATTGATCCGGTCAAAGAAGTAAACGCGGCAAAAGAAAGAATATCAATCGGAATTTCGACACGACAGAAAGAAACAATCGAAATGACCGGCGGAGACTTTGAAGCAAACGTCGCCCAGCTTGCACGCGAAAACGACCTGATGAAAGAATACGGCATTTCTGGCGCGGCACCGTCCGCACCGGCTGAAAATAAAACAGAAAAGGAGAATGTTGACGATGAAGAAGGCAACGAAGAAGACAAAGTTCCTGAACATGGCGACACCGGCGCCGAAGGTCAATAAATTCTGGAACTTCACAGAACACGGAAACGACGCCGAATTACAACTTTTCGGAACGATTTCTTCGGAAGAAGACTGGTGGAGTGACGATTGTGTCACTTACAGAAATTTTATTAACGATTTGAACGCACTGGGGACTAAAGACAATATAAACGTATTGATCCAGTCCCAGGGCGGCGACGTATTCGCGGCAAATGCGATTTATAACGCGCTTGTGGCAAACAGCGCAAAGATTACCGCGACAATTATCGGAATTTGCGCTTCCGCCGCCACGATCATTTTACAAGCGGCAGAAACGCGCAGAATCGCAAAAAACGGCGTAATTATGGCACACAATCCAAAAGTAACGGTTTATGGAGCCTATGAAGCGGACGATTTGCGAAAGTTAGCGGAAGCAACCGACAAAGTAAAAGATTCAATCAAGGCTGTTTATCGCGATCGCCTGGGGAAAACAGACGAAGAAATCGAAGAAATGATGAACGAAACGGCTTGGTATGTCGGTCAGGAAGCCGTTGACAATGGATTTTGCGACGAAGTGATCGAAGAAAACTTCACGAACGCCGCAGTCACAAACGAAGGAAGATACAGTTTCAAGAACTATGTGGAACCTATTCTTCCCGATGATGTTCGAAAAAAGGTTCAGAATCTTTCTAAAACGCCGCAGAAGGACGACGGGACTTTTTTTAATAAAACCAATCCACAGAAAGGAAATAATGACATGGGACAGAATCAGAACCAGAACACGGCGCCGGTGAAAATCGAGAACGCCGCACAGTTGCGAAGTGCTTATCCCGATATGATAAATCAGATCGTGGACGAAGCTATTCAGAACGAACGCGATCGCTTAAAAGCCATTGACGAGATCGCGAACGGAATTCCAGACGACGTTTTGAAAAAGGCAAAGTATGACGAGCCGCTTTCCGCCGCTGATCTTGCACTGGCACAGATGAAAGCAAACAACGCCGCCGGAGTGCAGACGATGACAAATGTTGTTGACGATCTGACAAAATCCGGATCCGGAGAGGTTGGAGCAGTTCCGAACGTTGGAAACGACGCCGGAGCGCAGACACCGGAACAGAAGGAAGCCAAAGTTCGCGGATTTGCAAACGCGTTAAAGGGCGACAAGAGAAGAAAGGAGAAATAAATCATGGGATTATATGAAAAAGTCGGCGAATTTACGCCGGATTCACTTTTTGCGTCACCTGACTACCCGGTTTTGAAAGAAGGAATCGGCCTGAAAAAAGGTCAGGGCGTATTGAAACGCGGATCCCTTATCGTGAAGGGATCTGACAAACACGCTTATCTTGCCGGAACAACCGTTTCTTCCGTTACTTTGAAGGTGTTCGGAATCCTTACGGACGACGTAGACACCGGATCAGAGGATAAAAACGAGAACGTACCGGCTACGTGCTACATTACCGGACATTTCAACCGCGGCGCGGTGATTGTTAAGTCCGAAGCAACTATTGACACATACGAAGACGATATGAAGGGCGTCGGAATGTACCTTCGTAACGTCCAGAAATACGAGTAAACAAGGGGGTATTAAATCATGTCTGATTACACAACACGCGAAATGATGGAAGCGTTCGACCAGACGCCGCCCGTCAAAACCTTCTTACAGAAGACTTTCTTCCCGACAGAGGAAACGCATGTTTCCGAAAAGGTTGAATTTGATGTAAGAAAGGGAAAAAGAATCATGGCGCCGCTTGTAAGTCCTAGAATGGGCGGAAAGGTTATCACACGCCAGGGATTCAGAACAAACCAGTTCACCACACCGAAGATTGCACCTGAAAGACCTATGACAATCGACGACATTACACAGCGTGCGATCGGAGAGAACATTTACAGCCAGAGAACACCAGAGGAAAGAGAAGACGAACTTCTGGCGAAGGACTGGACGGATCTTGAAGAATCAATCGCACGAAGAAAAGAGTGGATGTGCCGCCAGATCCTTTTTGAAGGAAAAATCGACGTTGAGGACGAGGAAGAAGGACTTGACGTTCAGATCGACTTCGGATTCTCAAATATCACCTATCTGGGAGCTGACGCGAAGTGGTCACTTGCCAGCGTGGATCCTTTGAAGGTGCTTCGCGAGATCAGAAGAAAGATTATCAAGGCGACCGGAAAGGCCCCTGATATTGCGATCTTCGCGTCTGACGCAATCGAGGACTTCGTAAATAACCCTTATGTCATGAAGGCCATGAACGTTCTTAACATGAAGAATGTTGTTATTGAGCCGCGTGTGGTAGATCCGGCGCTTACCTTCTACGGAAGAATCGCAGAACTGGATCTTGACATTTACACTTACGACGAGTGGTTCTTAAACGACGAGGGCGACGAGGAAGCAATGATCCCGGCCGGAACTGTTCTGATCGGACATTCCGACGGCGAAGGACAGGTTGAGTATGGATCTGTTACCCAGATGGAAGATAAGAAATTCGTCACTTACGAAGGAAAGCTTGTTCCGAAGGAGTACGCAGACGAGAAGAACGAAGTTAAGATGTTACGTCTTACTTCCCGTCCACTTCCTAGACCTTACGACGTTGATTCCTGGGCGATTATCTACGTTGACGGCACAAAAGCAGAGTAGGGGGCGATTATATGGCATACAGAACAAAAATCGAGGTAAGAACCGGCGGCAAGAAATACCTTCCTGGAACAATCCTTCCGGAAGATATTTCACCGCTTGATCTTGCGTTCCTTAAAAGAAAAAAATTCGTTGAGGTTGTAGACGCTGATCCGCTGGCAACGCTTGCGGCGGAAGATTCCGACGAAGATCCGGACAATGACGGATTCACAGACGGGTTCGGCGGTGTAGACAGCCTGAAAAGCGCTGACGAGATCATGAAGCTTCGCTCAAAGGCCGACGTTGCACAATACGCGGCTTCTATCGGGCTTGATCTTGGCAAAGATTACAAAGACAAGGCCCTGGACAATCTGAAAGAAACAGTTATCAATTTTCAGGAAGAAATGGAAGCTGGTTCTGACGACGGATCCGACAAGTAATGAAAAGCTTCAAAGAACAGCTTGAAAAAGATTTTGAAACCACATTCTTCAATACGGACGAATTCGCGGAAATTCACGAATTGCAAGGAAATGAAGTTCCGGTCGTAGTTGATAACGACATAATTATCACGCTTTCACTTGGAAAACATGCGGACGCCGACGGAATATTCACCGACGATAAAATGATTTTCGTACAAAAAAAATACCTGGAATTTGAACCGGTGGCCGGTCAACACTTATCCTTCGACGGAGAGATTTACCCGATCAAAACTGTTAATGAAGATATGGGCGGCTATACGATCATTCTATCAGGTAACGAAGATTGATCGTTTCGGAAATAAAGGTTTCCGGCATTGAAGACGTTGAAAAACGTTTAGGAAACATGAAAAAGAACGCCCCGACGGTTGTTTCCAGGGCAATCAATAGGGCGATTCAGAACGTAAAGAAGAATATGGGAAAAGAAACGTCGGAAAGGTATTTTATCACGTCCGGCGAAGTGAAAAAGACTGTCAATGTCACAAAAGCCACAAAGTCACGGCTTCAAGCCGCGGCAATTTCGCAAGGTGCCGGAATTGCCTTGTCAAAATTCAAGGTAAATCCCAAAACACCGGTTCGATACCGTGGGGCGTCCAGATCGCCGAAGGTATATCGTGCCGGTGTTAAGAAGGCCGGCGGCGTAAAGCCGCTGGACGGAAACCCGAAGTCTTTCGTTGCTGTTATGAAATCCGGACACGTCGGCGTTTTTTCCAGAACGTCCGCGAAAAGCCTTCCGATCAAACAGCTATACGGCCCGTCTGTTCCGCAGATGGTGAAGAATGAAGACATTATGGATAAGATCAACCGCGACGCAAACGAAACGCTTCAAAAGCGAATTGACGCGGAGATCAACAACCTTTTGCGAAGGGGGTAAGACATGCAGACAGATATTTTTTTACAGAAGACACTTGTTGAAGTTGTGAAAGAAGAACTGAAAGGATATGTCACGTTAAACAATGGCGAAATGGTAGAATTCAACGTCTATCCGCAGAATTTACCAGCAAAGCAAGGGAAGAATGACAAAGACCACTTTCCTTACGTGCTGGTGTGCCTGGACGAAGAAACGATCGCTGGGGAAGATTCAAACAATATTTGTTCAATCTATTTCCTGGTTGGAATCCAGGATCAGAACCCGAACCGCCAGGGACATTTTGACGTTGCGAATGTCTTAAATAAATTACAAGACAGATTCCTGAAAGATCGTCTGATAGATCAGCGATACAGAATCCAGTTCCCGATCACAAAGAAGTTCCAGGAAGAAGACACCTGGCCGAAGTTTATCGGCGGAATGTCTACTTTATGGGACGTTAGTAAAATGGAAATGAGGGAAACCGAATATGACTAGGAAAGAAAATAAAAAGGTCATGTATTTAGGGCCTACAATTCGCGGCGTCGTTAAAAACGGCGCTGTTTTTGAAGGTGGAATTCCGAAGAATCTTGAAAAGATCGCCGGAAAGAAGCCTATCATTCAGAATTTGATCGTTCCACTTGAAAACATTGTGGACGTTTCGAAGAATATCCGCGTCGAAGGAACAGCAGAAGCGATCGCCTTCGATAAAATCGCAGAGATCAGCGAAGCGGAAGTAAAAGAGTTTACGGAAGGAGAGTAAAAAGCTATGTCTAATTACAAACATGGTATCAGGACAAGCCGCCAGGCTACACAGTTAGCCGCACCGGTAACGTCCGACGGCTGTTTACAGTGTATCATCGGAACGGCACCGGTCAACCTTGCCGCCGATCCTTACGACACAGTGAATAAGCCTTTCGTCGCATACAAGAAGGCGGACGCGATTTCCGCCCTGGGATATAGCGACGATTTCGAGAATTACACATTATGTCAGAGTGTTTACGCGACATTCGACGTCTTCGGAGTTGCCCCGATCGTGCTTATTAACGTTCTGGATCCGAAGAAACATGTATCAGCGGAACTTTCAAAGACATTCGACGTCGTAGGCGGAACAGCAAAGGTCACAGAAACCGGAATCCTTATGGATAAGCTTTCCGTATCTGACGAAACCGGCGGAACAAGCTACAAAGCAGACGAAGACTATATCGCTTCTTTCAATTCAGACGGTACAGTTTCAATCGCAATCGTAGCAACCGGAGCCGCAAAGAGCGCGAAGAAAGTAAAAGTGACTTACGTTCAGATTGATCCTTCAAAGGTTACATATCAGGACGTGATCGGAAGCTATGACGTTTCTTCAAAAAAGAAAACCGGAATGGAACTGATCGGAAACATCTATCCGAAATACGGAATCGTTCCTTCTTTGCTTCTGGCGCCTGGCTGGTCGCACATTCCGGCGGTAAATCTTGCGCTTAACGCAAAAGCGAACCTGATTTCTTCCCTTTTCACAGCGAAGGTCGTATCAGATATTGACACAGACGCAGAAAAGGCAGAATCAGCGGACGAAGTAAAGGAATTTAAGGATAAGTCCGGATATTCCGACAGAAACACAATTCCGACATGGCCGCTTGTTGGCGTCGGCGATTACGTTTATTACTTTTCCGCCCAGCTTGCGGCAAGCTTACAGTATTTAGCCGCAAACAACAGCGGCGTTCCTTCAAGAAGTCCTTCAAATAAGGATCTTAAAATCACCGGAACCTACAACAAGGCCGGCGATGAAATTATCCTGGATATGGACGAAGCGAATGATTATTGTAACGCTTGCGGCGTAGTTACCGCGATCAATATGAACGGCTGGAAAGCTTGGGGAAATAATACCGCGGCTTACCCGTCTTCAACAGATCCGATCGACAGATGGATCAACATTGTAACTATTTTCGATTACATCGAAAACAACTTCAAACTTTCGTTCTTCCAGAACGTGGACGATCTGACAAATTACAGACTGATTGACGAAGTAGTTTCCGGATTCAACATTCAGTTGAACGGCCTTCAGGGATCCGACGATATAGCCGGCGGCGAAATCGTATTCGATCACGAAGAAAATCCGATCGCGAATATCCTGGGCGGACACATTAAGTTCCATACAAGAATCGGCGGCTATGTACCGGCGGAAGACATCGAAAACGTATTTGAATTCGATCCTACCATTACCCAGGCCGCACTTGAAGGGGGTGCTGAATAATGGGATATAAAATTCCTACCGTGTTAAACAACTTTAACACATACGGATCCGGTCATAAGTACGTCGGAGTTTCAAGCGAAGTTTCGCTTCCTAGTTTCGAGTACATGACGGAAACGATCGACGGCGCCGGAATCGGCGGCGAGATCGAAGAAGCTATCGAAGGAAGCTTCGGATCGCTTGAAACAGAAACAACATTTCAGAACATTAGTAGAGAAATGTTTGATTTCATTACACAGACTGGAAATGTCACATATCGCGGATCTATGCAAGTGCTGAACACAGCAACACAGACAAACGATTTTGAAGGCCTGGTCGTAACAACAAAAGGAAAGGTGAAGTCGTTCGAACTTGGAAGCCTGAAAAAAGGCGGCAAGGGAGAACCGAAAGTCGTTCGTGAAATTACTTACTGTAAAATTCAGATCGGCGGAACGACCGTCCTTGAACTTGATAAATATAATCTGATCTGGAAACTTAACGGCGTTGACCGTTTACAGAAAGTAAGATCCCAGATCTAGGAAAGTGAGGAAATAAGCACATGAGCAAAGAAGATAATTACGAAGTAACAGCAAGGGAAGACGTGACCGCGGATATTCCGGTCGCAAACGTACCGGAAGGGGCGGAAAACGCCCTTCTTCCGAAGAAAGAGAGCGAAGACGACGATCTGATCGTGAAGTTCAGAAAACCTTTCGATTTCGAAGGCGAAATTTATGAAAAACTTGACCTTCACGCCCTGGAAGACATTCGCGGCCGTGACCTTACGGCTATTGAAAAAGCTTTCAATAAGACGGGAATTTCCAGCTTTATGCCGGAAACAACAACGACTTACGCGAAGATCGTAGCCACGAAGGTAACTGGTTTACCGGCCGAATTCTTCGAAGATCTTCCGGGTTACGAGATCGAAAAGATCAAAAATGTCGTGACAGGTTTTTTCTACAAAGACGAATAAGACATGATTCCGGCCAGGATATACAGAAAACCAGCGTATATCTTGCGATGGCTACACATACCGGTATTGATTTTTTCACAGATCTTCCGATTGATGAATTCATCGACGTAGCGAAGGAAGTGAACGATATTGGCAAGCAAAACAAAGTATGAATTAGCGCTTGAGATTGGCGGAAAGATTCAAAGTTCACTTGAAAAAAGTGTCGGCGGAGTTAATAAAAAGCTGGATTCTATCGGGAAAGCCGCAAAGACAGCCGCGAAGATAGCAACAGCCGCCTTCGCGGCCGTTAAGGTCGGCGATTTCGTAAAAGACGCGGTAAGCACATATTCGGATTTCAACCAGGCAATGGCGAACACGTCCGCGATCGCCGGGGCGAATGAAGAACAAATGAAAAAGCTGGAAAACGCCGCGCTGGAAATGGGAAAGAAGACAACGAAGACGGCGACGGAAGCTTCGGAAGCGCTTGGATATATGGCGCTTGCCGGGTGGGACGTCGATACTTCGATCGCTTCCCTGGAACCGGTTCTTCGACTTTCAGAAGCTACACAAATGGATCTGGCGACATGCTCGGATCTTGTCACCGACTCAATGAGTGCGTTAGGCCTGACGGCGGATCAGTTGACGGACTATCTGAACGTTACATGTCAGGCGAATAATAAGTCTAACACCACGGCCCAGGCTTTAATGGAAGCTATGATCGGGTGCGGTGGTGCCGCAAAGTCGGCCGGAATGGACTATAAACAAACGGCCGCCGCGCTGGGAATCTTGGCGAACAATGGTGTCAAGGGCGCCGAAGCTGGAACAGCGTTGAATTCAATGTTAGTCCGTATGACGACGAAGGACGTAGCGCAGAAAGCGTTTAAGGAACTGGGCGTTTCGATATACGATAGTTCCGGTCAAATGCGAAATATGCAAGATATTCTTGTTGAATTAAACGGCGCAATGTCCGGACTTACCCAGGAACAGAAAAACAACTACATGTCGGCTATTGCCGGCACAAACTACTATACACAGTTTGGATATTTGCTGGAAGGCGTAAAAGAAGGGGCAGACGGCGCGGCTTCGACGTGGACGTCATTAACAGAAGCCTTCGACAATTCAGACGGCGCGCTTATGAATATGGCGAACCAGATGAACGATACACTTCCGGCGGCTATGGCGATATTTAATTCGGCCGTAGACGACGCAAAGATCCGATTGTGTCAGGTGTTCGCACCTATGGCAAAAGACGCCATAAAAGGCGTTGCCGACGCGCTTCCTTCGATTACTGATAAAGTGGTCGGAGTAGTCCAGAGTTTATATGATAAAGCAGTTCCGGCGGCGGAAGATTTCGCAAAGAAAGCACAAGCGGCCTTTGAAAAGGTGAAACCGGTTCTGGACGACATACGAACAAAAGCGACTGACGCGTTTACATTTCTGGCAGAAACCGGAAAGACGGCCTTCCAGAATATCAAAACAGCAATCGAAACCAACAAACCGGCGATTGATAAGGTGATCGCGGTCGCGCTTGACCTGAAAGACAAGTTATTCCAGGCATTTAACGCGGCGAAACCGGCAATCACTTTTATAGCTACAACGGCCATTCCGGCGGTTGTAAGCGCTATTATGAAAATCATCGGCGCGGCGGCGACGGTTTACCAGAAGTTAAACCAGTGGGGACTTCTGAAACCTATTATTATAGGCATTGCCGGGGCTATTGCGGCCATGAAAATGGTAAAATTCGCAAAAGATACAATCCAGGCAGTAACAGCAACAAAAGCACTTGTAACCGTATTTCTTGCACAGAAAAAGGCCATGCTGGCAAATATAGCCGCAAAAGCGAAAGATCTTGCAGAAACGGCGGCTATCCATGCACTGTATATCAAAGACGCTATTGTCAAGGGAGCCAGCACGGCGGCAACCTGGGCGCAGACGGCGGCAATGACGGCATGGAACGCGATTTGTGCAGTCGGAACGGCTGTCACAACAGCACTAGGCGCGGCTTTTACCTTCCTTACAAGCCCGATCGGCCTTGTTATTATCGCCATTACGGCGGTGATTGCGATTGGCGTTCTGTTATACAAAAACTGGGACACTGTAAAGGAAAAAGCTTCGCAACTTGGCGACTGGATCGTCAATGTATTTAACAATTTCAAGGAAAAATGTTCACAGTATATCCAGGAATTCGCGAATAAATTCCCGGAAGCGTTCGCTTTCATTTCGTCCGTATTTGAAAGTTTCAAGCAGACGGCGACAAATATTTTCGGCGGAATCAAGACATTTTTCCAGGGAATCATTCAGTTTTTTACCGGCGTTTTCACTGGCGACTGGTCGAAAGCACTTGAAGGATTGAAAAATATCTTTTCTGGCGCATTTAAGGCCCTTTCGTCGCTGGCGCTTGCACCACTTAACACCCTGAAAGGGGTTGTAACCGGTGCGTTTAATGCGATAGACGTAGCAACGGGCGGAAAACTGACAGCAATAAAAAATAAGGTCAAAGAAGCATTTTCAAAGGTGAAGGAAACCGCCGGAAATATCATGTCGGCGGCGAAAGATACGATCAGCGAAAAACTGAACAATATCAAATCAGCCTACGAAGAAAACGGCGGCGGAATCAGGGGCGTAGCCGCGGCCGCTATGGAAGGCGTAAAAGGCTATTATACGGCCGGATATTCTTTCATAAACAATTTGACCGGCGGAAAGCTTGAAGAAGTTCGTTCGAAATTTTCTGAAAAAATGTCGTCGATCGGATCCAATGTTTTAACCGCATTTTCGAACGTGAAATCTACGATCGGAAACGCAATGTCCCAGGCGGCTTCGAACGCAAGCGCACACCTAGAAACCATGAAGTCGGCATATACAAACGCCGGCGGCGGAATCAAGGGCATAATGGCCGGAACAATGGCCGGAGTGCAAAGCATAACTTCAAGCGCCCTATCAACTATTAACACCGTAACCGGCGGCGGACTGGATAGCATGAAAGCCGCATACACAAACGCCGGCGGCGGAATCAAAGGTATTGTTTCCGGAGCAATGGCCGGAATACAGACCACAACTTCGACTGTAATGTCGGCGATCAACACGGCGACCGGTGGAAAACTGGAACAGCTAAAAAATAGCTTTTCCGAAAAACTGGAAGGTGCAAGGTCAGCGGCACTATCGAAGTTTGAATCAATAAAAAGCGGAATTTCCGAAAAACTGGAAGGCGCGAAAAGCATTGTCAGAAGCGGTTTAAGCGCGATCAGCGGCTTTTTCTCAAACGTGAAGCTGTCACTTCCACACATTAAGATTCCGCATTTCAATATTTCCGGCGGCCAGGCGCCGTGGGGAATTGCCGGAAAAGGAACAGCGCCGAAGATTTCGGTTGACTGGTACAAGAACGGCGGTATTTTAACCGGCCCGACAATATTCGGAGCGAACGGAAATTCGCTTCTGGGTGGCGGAGAAGCCGGCAAGGAAGCAGTCCTTCCATTGTCTGAATTATGGTCGAACATGAAAACGGTTGTCGCCGGAGTAATGGGAAGCCAACCGAACGCGGCAACAGAAGCCTATAAACAAGCGTCAGAACTTGCAGACGGTAACAGCCAGCCGCAGACACAGACTGATTCCGTAACAAAGGAACTTTATAACAACATAACAACAAACAACACCGTGAACAAATCAAGCGAAAAGAATTCTTCGGATAATTCTTCGAAGATCGTTTATCAGCCGCAGATCATTATTCAGGGCAACGCAAGCAAGGAAGACGTACAATCCGCACTTGATATGTCCCAGGAGAAATTTAACGCCATGATGGCAGAATATGAACGGCAGAACAGACGCGTTTCTTTCGCATAAGAAAGGGGGCTTAATGTGTGGACGAAAACAGATATTACACAACCGTTCAAGGTGACATGTGGGATTCTATCGCCTATAAGTTTTACGGCGACACGAAATACATAGGCCTTCTTTTTGAGAATAACCAGGATCTACTTGATATTTTTGTCTTTTCGGCCGGAACGAAGGTATATATTCCGGAACTTCCGGACGAAGAAGACGAAGATATTCCGGAATGGAGATTGTAAGTCATGAAAGCGCGTCAGGCGTCCGTTGTAGTTAAATACAACGACAAGGATATTACGAAAACCATAACGGACTACATAGAAGGTTTTTCTTATGTTGACAACGCCAGCGGATCGGCCGACACGGTGACTTTGAAGCTTAACAACAGAAGCGGAAAGTGGTCGGGAAGCTGGATCCCCGTTCAAGGGGATTCCGTTAAAACAATAATTAAATTAACAAACTGGAACAAAGAAGGCGACAACCGGAAGTTCGATTGCGGATATTTTCTGATCGACGATTTGAGTTTTTCGGGGCCGCCTTCGATTGCTTCAATCGGCGGAATATCAACGCCGATCAATACTGACTTTAATGTCACGAAAAAAAGTAAGACCTGGAAGAAAACATCGGTCAAAGGGATTCTTTCTTCGATTGCTTCTTCCGCGAAGATCGGACTATATTTTTCTGGCCAGGACTATCCGATCGACGAACTGGAACAGTCAGACAAAGAAGATGTGAATTTCGCGTTCGAACTTTGTAATTCCTACAACCTGGCTATGAAACTTTACAACAAGAAGATTGTCACATTCGACCAGACAGAATATGAAAAGAAACCGGCCAGCTTTACGTTGAAAAAAGGAAATTGCGAAAGCTGGTCGTTTACTTACAGTCTTACACGAATGTATGACGGCGTTTCGATTTCCTATACTGATTCAAAGAAGAATCAAACATTGAAATATAAATTCATGTTAAAGAATGGAAGCCGAATTCTGAAACTGAATGAAACCGCGGAAAGCCTACAAGACGCAGAGATCAAAGCAAAATCGAAGCTACTTGAACATAACAGACAGTGCCAGACGGCAAATTTGAAAGTGAAAGGCGACACGAAATATATATCCAGTAAGTGCATGAAGCTTGAAGGTTTCGGAAAACTTGACGGGAAATATTATATCGACACGGTATCACACAGCAAGGACGCCGGAAACGGCTATTATTGCACACTGGAAGCCCACCTTTGCATTATCGTTAAAGGTGTAACCGTTGCGACGGTTCTTTCGGGCGATACAGTCAAAAAGGCGGCTTCTTCTTCAACAGCCGGAAAGAAATACACGATTGTTTCCGGCGATACGCTATGGAGAATCAGCACGAAGTTTCTTGGATCTGGTGCAAAGTATATGCAGATATATAACGCAAATTCCGGAACCATAGAATCAGCCGCGAAGTCACACGGAAAATCTTCTTCAAGTAACGGACACTGGATTTATCCAGGAACCACATTAACAATTCCAGGATAGGGGGGTGAAAACGTATGTCTGATATTATCAGAGTGGGTTATATTTCAAATGTTAATTACGCAGAAGGAACGGCCCAGGTGGTTTACAAAGACCGCGACAACGCGGTTTCGCCTTACCTTCCTTTTGCTTCTAACGAATACGATCCGCCGGAAACGGACACGCTTGTTTACGTCGTACACCTTCCGAACGGTGGCACGCGCGGAATGATCCTTGTTCCACCGTACACGAAAGGAAACCGTCCGCCAGAAGGAAAAAAAGGGATCTGGCGAAAGGATTTCGGCGACGGAAGTTATATCCGGTACGACAAAGAATCGAAACAGCTTGACATTGTGAGCGATTCCGTCCGTATGGAAAGCCTTTCGGTTTCCGGGAACCTTTCGGTTTCCGGATCCATAAACGCCGGATCCATAACCACGGGCGGAAACGTCCATATCAAAGGAAATCTGACGGTTGACGGAAGCTATCCGAAGTAAGGTGGTGATTATATATGATCGGCTATTTAGGGGATATTATCTTCGAAACTAGCGATAAAAAGATTTGTAACTTTAAGGGATTGAAACGTTCCATTTCCGCGAATTATTCAGAACATAAGCGCTATAAAAAGAAAAGCCAGCGCGAATTTGAAGGCGCGGAAAACCAGGGCGTTTCGTTTGAAATGAATATCAGAGCCGGACATGGGGTAAAACCTAAAAAAATGATGGATAAAGTGATAAAACATTGCCAGAACGGCGACGTTCTTCCGTTCATGATCGGCGGCCACAGAGTAGGCGGTGGAAAATGGACGATTGACAGCGTGGACGCCACATATAACGAAGTGTGGAACCGTGGCGAACTTGTTTCTGTCAGTTTATCCATAACGGCGACAGAATATTATTAAGGCGGTGCCTATGATTAAAATAGACGGCGTGCAGATTGTGATTAACAGCGTGTACGAAAGAGGGCTTCGCCAGGAACTACTTGACAAGGCGTTCTTTCTTCTATCGTGCATAAAGGGGACAATCCCGATGAACCGGAATATCGGACTTGATCCGGATATTATTTCACAGCCTGACACAATAGCAAGAAATTTATACACGGTAAGCGCTATCGAATTGATTGAAGAATTCGAAGATCGCCTTTCCGTGGAAGAAGTCCAGTTTGAATCCGGAGATTCCGGAAATATGATTCCGAAGGTGGTGCTATCATACAATGGCGAATGACATTCAAAAATTATATAATCTTCCGGATATATCGTTCGTTTCTGACGTTGCACCGGATTTTGACACAGTTCTTCAAAGACTTGTTTCTGATTACGAAGCAAGATACGAAGAAGAAACCGGGAAGAAGGTCGTTCTTCGTCCTGGTGATAAAGAATACATCGAATTAACCGTCTACGCGGCTGAATTTTTCCAGATGTATCAACAGATAGATTTTTCGGCAAAAATGAACCTTCTGAAATATTCAAAAGGCGACTATTTAAAGCACCTGGGAGCGCTCAAGAAAACGTTCGTCCAGGAACCGAAAGCGGCTGTCACGACGGCCAGATTTACGCTTTCAGAAAGCCGGAAGGAAGTTGTATATATTCCGGCCGGAACCAGAATCACAGCCGGCGACGGGATTTATTTTGAAACTGACGACTACGCGGAAGTTACAGCCGGCGAAACCTATGTCGATATAGACTGTACTTGTCAGACGGCCGGAACGGTCGGAAACGACTACACGCCGGGACAGCTTGAAATTATCGTTGATCTGGTTCCTTACGTGGCGACGGTTTCCAATATTACGAAAACAGACGGCGGAGCCGGAGAAGAAACCGAAGAAAGCTTCCGCGAAAGAATATACCTGGCGCCGTCTTCATATTCAACAGCCGGCCCTTCCGACGCATACGAATACTGGGTAAAACAGTACAATTCGGCGGCGATCGAAGACGTGAAGATCCACGAACCGACAGACGCTATCGTTGACGTTAGAATCCTTCTGAACGGCGGCGGATTGCCTTCAAAAGCATTTTGCGACGGCGTTCTTGCCTTCCTGAAAGAAAACCCGATCATTCCATTAACGGATAACGACAAGGTGGCGGCGCCTGACGTGGTGAAATACGACTTGAAAGCGACTTATTATATCGCGAGAAGCGACATAAACAATCTTGACTCTATCAAGGAAAACGTCGAAGCCGCGAAAGATACATATTTGAACTGGCAGAAGACAAAGATCGGCCGGGATATTAACCCGGACGCATTAACGGAATTCGTCCGCGCCGCTGGTGGAAAACGCGTCGTTATTACTTCCCCAGTGTTTCAGAGAATTCCGGAAACCTCGGTCGCTATTGATAATACGATCGAATTTGTTTATGGCGGTGTAGAAGATGATTAAGCTTGCAGATTACCGGACGGAAGACGCGTTCCCGTCCGAAATGAAAACAGCTAGTCGTTGCGCGGCCGCGTATGCGTTCGACCAGGAGAAAAAAAGGATCCTGGAAGCGAAAAAGCGCGTGTTAATATGGGCCAGCCTGGAAAATGTACCAGACGACAAACTGGACGTCCTGGCAGTAGAAAACAGAGTTTTATTCTACAATTCAGGACTGGATCCTTCAATAAAACGCCAGTTGATTCAAAATTCGATTTACTGGTATATGAAACTAGGCACACGCCAGGCAATGGAAGAAATGATTGATATTGTCTTCCAGAACGATAATTCTTCGGTCGAAGAATGGTACACATACGCCGGCGAAGCCTTCCATTTCCGGATCGCGGTCGAAACAAATGTCTCACAGACTTCGATCACGGAATTTTTAAGATACTTAAACACTGTTAAAAATGCGCGGTCACGTTTTGATTACCTGGTATTTCAGAACGGAACCACGCTTTTTCTATATCCAAAATCTGATTATCAGAGCTTCTTTTATACATTTTGCGGCGAAATGGAATGTGGAACATATCCGAATACTGAAATCGGCGCACAATTTACAGAAGTACAGATCGACATTGTTCCGAATGGTGATTCCGCCGGATCTGTAATCTATACAGAAACCGGAACAACACCGGATATTTCGGTCGGTGCCGCATTATCTGAAAACCAGATCGACATTCAGACCGCTTCCGACGATACAACAATCGTTTATCCAACAGACAGCGAAGCGGAATCAGGAACCGCGCCGGATATTTCAATCGGCGCACAATTTACAGAAGTTCAAATTGACGTTCAAGGCGATTCTGACGGATCTACAATCGTTTATCCGGCAGACAGCGAAGCAGAATCCGGAGATTATCCGGAAACTTCTATCAGCTTCGCACAAGTGGAAAGCGGCGTTTCCTTATCACCGGAAGGCGAAAATTTTGACTTATATTATAACACTGACGCGGCAAAAGAAGCCGCCGAAGAATGAAAGGAGTTCGAAGCATGGCAGAAGGAAGTTATATCCCATTAACGAACGAAGCCCTGGAAGACTTCAAGGAATACCTGAAAAATTCCGTGGCTTATGCAGAATATCGTTCCGGATCCACCTGGTACAAAATTCCGATCTATAAGGTCGAAACGTTACCGGACGGCCGCGCGGCTATTTTTGTTATGTTCGACCATACCGCCCCGAATCAGATTACCGGAATTCGATTCTATCACAGAAACGGATTTATTTTCGCCGGCGGAAATGAAAATCTTAACAAAGAGGATTTCGAAGAAGGCGTCCTTTATCGTTATACGATTAAACTTGTCCAGTCTTCGGGCAAATAGGAAGGAGTGAAAGAACATGTATATACCGGTATTCTGGCAAGATCGAATTGTTGAACACCCTAGAAGGGTTCGTGTAGCAGATCTTGGAAATGGAATCAAAGAGTGGGCGCCGGATCCTGGCGAAATCAGCCAGAAAGGAACCCAGCAGTCTTCGACTAATTTCGGAAATATGGATTTCGGAAACGTGGAAAACGCACTTCTGGGCGCTTATCTGGCTATGAATGTTCGCCTGGCGCACAATTACATTGACGACTTGCGTGGCCAGATCATCACGTCCACTTTGAAGAATACGCTTAAATTTCCGGCGACAAATGCAGAAGCGACAATTCCACTTCCGCAGATGGTGAATAACACTGAATATCAGGTCAAAGCGGAAATTGTAGAAGCGGACGGCCCGGTCGAACACGTCGAAGTGTACGGAAAGGCCCTGAACGCTTTCAAGGCTTCCTATCTTGGAAGCGCGAAAAATGTAACTATTAAATTTCATGTGAAAGGCGGATTGTACTAATGGCAAATGTGATTATTAAATCAGACGAAAGAAGACACCAGGAAACGGCTATTCTTAGCCAGTTCGGCGGCGGTTGCGAAAGAAATTCCGATCGTGAAAACCGTGAGTACGCCGAAGAAATCAACGCGCGCATGAACGAAGTAAAAAGAGAGGTAGGTATTCGATGATTAAAATTGTTGAAGCTAACGAAGGACAGAAGATTTCCTATTCTGTCAATAAAAACTGGCTTAATATCGGCGATCAGATCATGTTGAACCTGAAAAGCCGCGAAGCAGACTACGACGTCCATATCGACATTACTTCGGACGAATTCGGGGCGCTGGGAACCGGATCGGGGCTTTACTACGTGGCCCAGGTGGATATTCCGGCCAGACAGTACACCGAAACCGAAGTCGAAAATCCGGACTACAACGAAGAAGAACCTTATTCTTCAAAAACTACTATCAAACGCGAAGCCGTTCCGTTCTCTATCGACAACGTGACATTAACGCTTTTCGCGCTGAAAGAAGGTGTAATTTATGAATAGTTATCAGTTTGACAGCTTAAAATTCGCGACGGAAGGCCTTACTGGCTACGGTTCTACTGTTATCATGGATAACGCGAACCTTCCGTCCTTTATGAAGCCTATTAACCAGATCACAAACGCCCAGCTTTTTGCCGGCGGAAGTTCAAAAGTCGCCGAAGCGTTCAATGTTGACGGCGTGTTATACAAGCGATTCTTCATTTCGAATTTCTTAAACACAATCGTAAACGGACGTGCTTATTCATGGCCTGGCGTAGATCCGCGCGCTTCAATCAACTTTGACGATTCTGTCAAGGCTTGTAATGCGAAGGGAACTGGATTCCACCTGATGAGTATTCCGGAACGCGCGGTCATTAACCACTTGATCTATAAATCCGGATTTGTTCCGCGTGGAAATACACAGTATGGCAAGAATCACGCCTATACATACGAAACCGGCGAAACAACCGCAACAGAAAGCGACGGTTCCGGCGGCACAAGAACAACCAGAACAGCGACCGGATCAGGCCCGGCGACATGGTTCCACGACGGAACACGCCAGGGAATCGCGGACTGGGTTGGAAATTGCTGGAAGTGGTGTTCTGGTATGCGTGTTAAGAACGGCGAAATTCAGATCTTCGCCGGCAACCTTGCCGCGAAACAGGTATCACACGCCGACGCGTCCACATTCTGGAAGGCTATCAAGCCGGACGGATCGCTTGTTGAACCTGGAACAGCCGGAACTTTGAAATATACAAAGGATTTCAAAATTGCAACAGATACTGGCGCCGCTGGATCAACTTATTCACCAAACTTCGGAAATATTGCGGCCGGAACGGGCGTCACAACTATTCCGGAGATCTTAAAGGAATTATTCCTTGCACCGGTTACGGGCGTAACTCACACCGGCGGATTCTGGATCAACAACGAAGGTGAACGCTTGCCGTTCGTGGGTGGCAGTTACTACGGCACTTCGAGCGCTGGGCCTTCCGCGTTGGGCTTGAACGGCGAACGTTCTGACGTCTGGACGAACCGCGGCTTTTTCTCCGCTTATATGGAATTGTGATCTGTAATCTGACAGACCGTGTTCTGTTTGGGGCTACGGTAGTAGCCCCTTTATTTTAGACAGAAAGGAAAAATTCCAGGAGTGGGACAACAAAGATTTTATCATAAGGCGAACGTGGATCCAGAAACAAACGAAGGGAAGGATCAACGAAGCGGCCTTATCATTTTGCAGAAAACGAAAGATCTTATGAAATATCTTTATACTACGTGGACGAAATATCCACGTAGCGAAAAACTGGGCTTCGTAACAGATTACAAGAAATGTCTATTCGGATTTTTAGAATACATTATCGCGGCACAAAAGAAGTATTTCAAGAAAACGACACTTCAAGACGCGGATATTCAACTTGAAGAATTAAGGCTATTCAACGATCTTTCTTATGACTTACGGTTCATCGACGAAAAGCGTTACAAACTGATTTCGGAAAAGTTATGTGAAATAGGCCGGCTTCTCGGCGGCTGGATCAATTCACAAAAAGAATCAGCTAAAAGCGGAAAGTAATTTTCGCGGTGGGGATAGGTCAAATAACGCTTGCCGATCGTGGGTGGCAGTTACAACAACACTTCGAACGCTGGGCCTTCCGCGTTGAACTTGAACAACGAACGTTCGAACGTCAGGACGAACCACGGCTTTTTCTCCGCTTACCCTTTTAGCCAGAAGGGAGCGTTCAAGGACGCTTCACAGTGCAAGAAAGGGAAAGGGATCTATCTCCGTTCCGGGTGCTATATCCGGAAATATTAACGTTGCTATTAAGTTAGTTAGTACCGGTACGAAGACCGGGAAGGGTTTCACGGGTAGCGCCGCGCCTACGGCCGAAAACCTGGGCGCATATTCCAAAGAAAGGAATTTTGTCAATGAAGACCTTTGATGTAAAGCATAGCGATATTGTCAATTTTGAAAATATTCTTGAAGCTGACAAAAACGCTTCGCAATGTAAACACTACCGCGACGAAAATTTGAAGTTTTCGGCACATAGGGAAGAAGGGATCATTGATTTACTTAATCGACTTACTTATTATCCGGTTTTTGACGAAGAAGGGAACCAGATTCCCGGAAAAACAGAATCTTCATACAAAGTCGGACGATACCGGAAGAAACAGATTTACGAACCGAAGCCGCGAATTATTATGGCGCTGGAATATCCGGATCGCGTTGTTCAATGGGCCTATTACCAGATCTTAAACCCGTTATTCGATAAGCAGTTTATAACGCACAGTTACGGTTGTAGACAAGGGAAAGGCACAACAAAAGCGCGCGATCAGCTTCAACGCTGGCTTCGAAAAGTGAATCGAAGTGGAAAAACCTGGTACGTGTTAAAGCTTGACATTTCAAAATATTTCTATCGCGTGGATCACGCGGTTTTGATGGATATATTATCACGAAAAATCAAGGACGAAGAAATTCTTCGCGACCTTTACAAACTGATAAATTGTGAAAATACGGCGTTCGGCCTTCCGGCTGGCGTGCAACCGGAACTTTGCAACGAAGAAGACTGGCTTTTTGATCGCGGTATGCCAATCGGAAACCTTACAAGCCAGATGTTCGCGAATATCTATCTAAACGAATTAGATCAATACTGTAAACACGAACTTGGAATCCATCTGTTTATTCGATACGTGGACGACATTATTATCTTGTGGCCGGATAAAGAGGAATTGAAGGGAATCCTGGATAATATAAAAAACTTCCTGGAAGAACGCCTTCACCTGGAACTAAATAATAAAACCAGTATTCGCCCGGCGTGGCTTCCGGTCACGTTCGTAGGGGCGCAGATTTCACCGAAATTTATCCGAATGAGGAAAAGCACGCGAAAGCGTATGTTCCGCCGGATAAAGTTCATTAAAAAGCTTTTTGAAGCTTGCGAAATAGGTTTTCAAAAACTTAATAACACAATGCAAAGCTATTTCGGCCTGATCCAGCATTTCACGGCCGGAAATCTTTTAAGAAAAATCATTGACGAATTTTCTTTTCGTATTCGCAACAATTCATAGTCGGGAATTATCCCGGCTATTTTTAATTGTCTATTTTCAGGGAAAGGGGGTTCGCCGATGGAAGCAGAATTTGAAAGAGAAGTTCTCGATCGCCTTATCAAGATCGAAGAAAAGCTTGACGGCTACAACAACGCAAAGGTGAAAACATACGAGAACGAGAAAGCGATTCTTCGGATCCAGAACGATCTTGAAGATGTAACAACAAAGGTTGACAGCCTGGAAGAATCGAACAAATGGCTTTTCCGAACAGTCGTCGCGGCAATCATCACAGCGGCGGTCGGGATTTTATTCACGTTAATTCGATCAGGCGTCGGAATGTAAGAAAGGAGCAAAGAAGACTATGTTTAAGAATTCAGTTTTGAAAGCGTCAGTAAACACAAAGGAATGGGCAAAGAAAGCGGCTATTCGCGCCGTTAAAACAATGGCACAGACAGCCGTTGCGGTGATCGGCACAAGCACCGTTGTAGCCGCCGTAGACTGGAAGATCGTCGTATCTTCCGCCGTAGTTTCTGGCGTTGTAAGCATTTTAACAAGTGTTGCCGGTATTCCGGAAGTAGAAAGTGAGGAATAATATCATGGAAGTAAAAATGATTGATGTATCAGTTCATAATGGCGTTATTGACTGGGACAAGGTAAAGGCGTCTGGAATCGGCGGCGTGCTTATGCGTTGCGGCTATGGTTCCGACATTGAAAGCCAGGACGACAAAATGTTCAAGAGAAACGCCGACGAGTGTTCCAGACTGGGGATTCCGTTCGGCGTTTATCTGTATTCTTACGCAAAAAATACAGATATGGCAAAATCAGAAGCAGATCACGCGCTTCGTCTGGTGAAAGGCTACAAGCTTAGTTATCCGCTTTATATCGACGTTGAGGAAGCCAGCCAGTCCGGAATTGCGAAGGACGTTGTAAAAGTCTTTTGTGAAGCCGTGAAGGCCGCTGGTTACATGCCTGGCGTGTATGCTAACGAAAACTGGTGGAATAACTACCTGGTGGGCGTTGATTCATACACAAAATGGGTTGCAAAGTACGGAGTAAACAACGGACAGCCTGGAAACAAGCCGAACGTTTCAAACTTCGATATTTGGCAGTACACCAGCAAGGGATCATGTGACGGAATCGGATCTTCCGGACTTGACATGAATATTTGTTACAGAGATTTTCCGGCAGAACTGGGCAGATCAAAGCCAGCACCGGCGAAGAAATCCAACGAGGAAATCGCGAACGAGGTTCTGGCCGGAGCCTGGGGAAATGGTGACGACAGAAAGAACAGACTTTCCGCCGCTGGCTACGATTACAACGCGATCCAGGCGATCGTTAATCAGAAAGCCGAACCGGCGAAGAAATCCAACGAGGAAATCGCGAACGAGGTTCTGGCCGGAAAATGGGGAAATAACCCACAGAGAAAGGCAAAGCTTGAAGCCGCCGGTTACAATTACGCAACCATTCAGGCGCTTGTAAACAAAATGTGTTAATTGTAAATGATATAATTTACAAAATACACTTTACAGTTTAGAAAATGTATGATACAATGGCGCAGAGGGAAGGGGTTTAAGGGGGAACAAAATTCTTTCAAAAATCCACCTGGATAATCGGCTATAAAATGGCCACCAGGCTTCCAGATTTGCCCGAATTTCGTCTTAAATGATTTTAGGCGAAGAAATACCCACGCAAGCATTAAAAGCGATTTACGGGGCTTGTGTGGGTTCTTTTTTATTTCTGACATATTCTGATTTGTTCTGATAAACTCTGATTATCTCTGATTTACTCTGATTTTTGATTCACGTTGTTTTTATACAGTCCTTTTTCTTCCAGATAAGAAATAAAATCTTCTTCCGGAATTCCGATCGCATGTGAAAAAGTTTCCACATATCTATTAAATTCATTGTGCCAGTGTTCAAAACCTTTCTGATCGTGAGATAAGAAGGCTTCACTTGCCTTGTTCCAGGCGCCTATTGTTTTATTTACAGCCGCTTCAAGGGCTTCTTTCCATTCTTCCATTGTCTTTCCTTTCTGGCGGCCAGAGCCGCCGCAAATGTCAAAGCGTTGAATCGAACTTCATAACTGTTTCTATGATCTTGGTCCGGTATTTCAAGTTAGAAGCCGAAGTTGTTAAGATTTCGCGTTCACGTTTACAAGGCACAAGCGAAATCGCATAATTCACAAGCTTTTCTTCCGCCGCTTGGAATTCTTCCTTTGCCTTGCATAATTCCGCCCACAGTCCGCAGTCTTCAACGAGTGCGCCGAAGTCGTCGATTGCTTGATCCGCGATCGAATCATCGTCGATCGCCCAGGTGTGAGAAGGAACCGTTCCGTCTTCATTTACAACGCCCAGGCTTTTCACGAAAGCGGCTTCCAGGGCCTTTTCCCTGGCTTCCAGCGCTTCCAGGGCCTTCTTTGTTTCGATATACTCTTTTTGTTCTCTGTTATATTTTCTTCTCATATATTTAACCTTTCCGCCAACGGCACCAGGCCGCCGGCTTAAAAACATTATGCTGTTAATGCCGGGGCCATTGAATACTGGCCCAACGGATAAACGGTTTCGGCGTTTCTGTATTCAGAAGCCGCCTTGATGATCCGGCACTTCTGAACCTTTTCACCGTCCGAAATGGTGATTGTCTTCGCCGTTCTGGCTGTTACGGTGTAAGTCCACACACAATCATGATCGCAGATACTACGCATTGAATAAGTTTTTCCGATTTCAAATTTCTTCATTTTTATTTACCGCCTTTCCTTAACTTCTGATTACATTATACACTTTATAGTGTAATATGTCAAGCAAAAATGTAAAGGAAAATAATAAAAATGTAAAAATATTATTTCTATATTACATTATAAAGTGTATAAAAGGCGGCGCACTGGCCGCCCTTCATTTACTGGATTGAATCGCTGACTTCCATTCGATGATCGCGAAGCTTTATCTGTTTAATTGTTTCCGGGTGATCTTCACCGAAATTATATTTCATGTGTTCGATCATCGGATCCAGACGTTCGGCTTCTTCCTTGAAGTATTCCTTGATATACTGGCGATCAATGTCTGTTCTGACTTCGATTGTCGCATGTTCTTTATTCCAGGCGTTGGCTTCAATGGATTTCATTCGATCACTTACGAATGAGATAATCGGCCAGAAACAAATATTTTTCTTTGCGGTGCTTAACTGACCGTTTCTTTTTAATTTAAGAAGACAATAATCACTTCCGAACCAGCCGAGTTCTTCCGGCGACTTTTCAATGAAGTAAAGTCCGTTATCTGTTTTGAAGTATGCGTTTTTGATTTCTACCACGCAACCAGTTACCATTTCTTTTCCGTTCTTATCTAACATTTTTAATTCCTCTCTTTCCTTAACTTCTGATTACATTATACACTTTATAGTGTAATATGTCAATATAAAATGTAAAGAAAACAA
>OLZV01000027.1_pt1 | contig 92501 bp, 118 predicted proteins | sample 1644531 | NCBI WGS metagenome assembly OLZV01 (sample SAMEA103958115, study PRJEB25191) | human gut metagenome | biome: human-associated habitat [ENVO:00009003]; feature: intestine environment [ENVO:2100002]; material: feces | place: Germany | collected 2013/2015
TAACGATGACTTGCATACAGCGTTAAATCAGGCTATTACAGAAAAGGCTGACGCTACCGCTCTTGCAAATGAAGTTACTAGAGCTACTGGTGCTGAAAGCGGTTTACAAGCTGCTATTGCTACTAAGGCTGACGCTACCGCTCTTGAATATAAACAGGACGCTGGATACTATGTAACTTATATCCGTGATGGCGGCTCAAAATACACATTACAAAAAGGCTTTGAGGTTAGCAATGGAACAGACACTGTAGCCATAGACGAATCTGGTGTGGATATCAATATTGCTGGAAATTCTATTACTCTTGATGGTGCGGGAATTATGGCAAATGATGGTGGTAATAACCATTATTCGATTGATTATAATGGTATCAATCTATTTAATATGGACACTGAAATCAGAATTAGCCCTATAGTGATATCTTCCGTTGATGATAAAGACACAAATCTTTTCAATATAGATTCTACTGCTATCATACTTGGTCCTACCAATAATCCTAACGTAAAGATAAGTGAAGAAGGAATAAAATTCAAAGGTAAAGCAGCCAGTGATATACCTACAGCAGGTGGTGATTTTATTAACATTAGCGACCTTGCCAGTAATGAAGACATTTCCAGCTTGCGTGCAGGCCTGTCGAGAAAATAGGATAAAATCACAGTCAATGACGTTGATACCACAGATATAGAAACAGCTGATATCACAAAACTGAGAACTATTGTAACCGATCTTATAAACGCACTTAGTGCAAGTGATCTAATTAGAGAAACGAAAACTCTTGAATAAAGCTAGGTCTTAATGAAAGCATGACGGGGTTCATTGCCCCGCCTAGCACAACAGATTCTACCACGCCTCTTTCCAAATGCGTACCAGGGTAGGACTTTTATCACACCTAGATGGAATATACTAGGTCTCGCGTAGTAATACGCTTTTTTAGATTAAACGGGACTAGGATTATTCCAGTCCTAATTCCATATTGTTTTACTATAAAACTTGTTAATTACAGTAGAGATACAATGACGCACGCCTTGAATTGTCACAGCAGAAGTAGAATGCTACTTTGATTGCTGCACTTAAAACAACTGCTGCAGCTTAATAAGTTTAATTTATGTGAGGGCTCCTTCGGGAGCCTTTACATATAAAGATAAGGCTTATGGCATTTAAAGATGTAAAACAAAACTATTCAGTATATATACTGAATAAACAGGATATAACTATTACCGATGGCAAGGTTATATCAGTTGGATTTCCACATTTAGATTTAAGTACAAAGCCTGCTATGGGTTAGTCACAAATGGTTGTAGATGTAACTATAGAGGCTAACTCTAAGACGGCAACATATTCAATCCCAGAGAACTTATCTGTTACATATGCAGGAGACGTAGTATTGTCTACAGATAAACAGGGTCTTATGGCAGAAGTAGAGCAGATGAAGAATACTGCTGAAAAGATACTTGAGTCAGTTCCTAAACAGAAGGAAGTAGTAGATAAGACGACAGTATTGTTGTCTGAGCTTAATCCTGTCTATAAGGAGAAGAAGGAAACTGAATAGAGATTCTCAAAGATAGAAGAATCTATAAGTAGAATGGAATCAACTGTTAATAACTTTATTAATTCTTTTAACCATGCACAAGGTAATAGTAATACGGCACAGTGACGAAGATAACCAGAATTCTAAATATGTTGCAAATCTTTAGAAAAACAAAGATGGCAGCTATTCAGCTAGTGTTGGAGTTGTAAAGGAAGATGGGTATAATGACTATGTTAGTAAACACGGCTTACACTTTACAAAAGCTTTACAGGAATACGCTAGTAAATAGATGGTTAATTCAAATAATTAGGAACATACATGGACTTCTGAGTAGGTTCAAAATGTATGCAATGTACTTAATCTTAAAATTCCAGATACTTCTACAATAGAAGATGTAACTTATACCGCAAATATGGCTTATGCTGATTTTTATCCAGAACTACTTAATGAGCACCAGTGTATAAAATATGCAGTTGCTGTAGCTAATGATAAAGATGGCTATACAGGAATTCAGTTTTGCAGATGGGTGGCAGACGTTGTAGGAAAGAAGGAAAATATAGATTGGGATAAATTCAAATAATCTTTAACTGTGGCGTTTTAGACGTGGTCTTCGATGACACCACAGTACAATAATTGTTAACAATTTAAACGAATTAATATGATTAATTTTTGCGTAGAACCACAAAAGCCTTGTCGCAAAAATCCAATCGGAGAATTAGATTTTAAAATAGACAAGTGTTATTCGTCAATATATTCTAGATTGTGCTGCCATGAAAATGATTCGGTCTCACATATATCTTAGGAAGAAAGAGATGAATGGAATGGAAAGGCTAGCAATTCTGCTTTACTAGATCTTCAAGATCAGTTAAATGAAATAGCTGGAGACGGAGATAACTCTATAAAGAACGAGATATTGATAGAAGTGTCTAGGCAGATAGCAGGTGCTATTACTGATTTAAATATTGAAGAGTATGCTAAAAAGAAATATGTTGATGACGCTATTAGTAATATTGACTTTGATTAGTATATTACAAAAAAGAATGCCGATTCTACGTATTTAAACAAGGCTGACTATATAAAATTTGATCCTACTAACTATTATACTATAGCCGATATATAGAAGATAATCAGAGACTCTACTATAGGAAAAGATTATCCTATAGAGAGCTTTACATTAGAACATAATGATCTTATTCTCAAATAGAAGAATGGCGGTTAGTTTAGAGTTGCTTTATCTGAAAGCGGATCTGATGGCGGAGTAAATGCCGATTATGTATAGGAGCAGCTTTTAAATTATATTAAAAAGAACACATTATCAAAATTAATAATAAACGATAAGGCGTACTCTATTGAAAGTGGACGTGACATAAAAATCCCTATTAGTGGTGCTGGTTCAAGTATAGACTATACTAAATTTGGATATAATAAATCTTATTTCAAAAAACATACAAGTAGTTCTGTAGCACCAAGTAAACCTAGTGCAAATAGACCACCTGAAGATGGTTCTGGTTGGGTTGATGATGCCCCAAATTAGGAAGCTGGATACTACATATGGATGACACAGGTATTCATAAATGGTAATGGATAGTACGGAGAATACACAAATCCAATATGTTTAACTGGAACTGCGGGAGAAAGCGCTGTATCATACGACATCAAAACATCTACTAGTACTATTAATTATCAAGATGGAACAATGTATCCAAAGACTATTAGTGTATATGTTGTAAAGAGCAATGGCTCATAGATTACAAACATTACACCATCAAATGGTTCTGATTGGTCGTTCTCGTATAGTGTTGATGGAGGAGGTACATGGACTGTAATATCAGCTAATTAGATTCAAACAGAGGGCGATAACGGAATGTTGTTTAAAGCTACAAATGGAACAATAGTGTTAAACGAATATGTTCCAATCGTTAGGTCTGGTATAAACGGATCAACTTATTCGTTACAGCTTTCAAACATATCGTTATCATACGTTCCTGCAGATTAGAATTACAACTTATAGATGAGCTGTAATGTTAATTTGTATAAAAATGAAAATGCTATAGATAGTACTGACGCAAATCTATACAATCTATATACGTAGCTAAACTCAAACGATAGAACAACCTTACAGTATAACACAGATCATTGGGATGCTTCAGTAAATACAACTGTATCGTCTAAGTCTAGTACTATTACTATATACGCATATAATGCAAATGGTGCTTATCTTACATCAATGACTATTCCAGTGTCAGCTTCTGGAGACGCATCTATCGGACAAACGTTCAAAGGTTCTCCTTTAAGAATCACTGGCGAATGGCAGAGCGGAACAAAGTGCTATGACGGAAAGAGAAGTGCAGAAAATGGCATATTCTATCAGGATGTTGTACTTTATAAAGGCGTATATTATGTTTGTGTAAATACAGATTCTGGAGAAGCCGACTATTGGAATACACCTCCAATCACTGCTACATATTGGTCAGCATTCTCATTATCTCCTAATGTTGTAGCTAATCTTGTTATTGCTAATAATGCGTTTATAAAAGAGATTTCATCTAACGAGCTTGTTATTTTTGACGATTAGAAGATAGTTGCTGGTATGACATCTAGTAAAGCCGTAGATGAATCATCACCATTAAATGGTAAGGTTACAACTGAAGGTAAGGGTGACGTTCGTATATGGGCTGGCGAAATATCTGATGCGGATTTAACAACAGCTCCATTCACTGTTACAAGTGCTGGTGTTTTGAAAGCTAATGATGCAACGCTTAACAACGTTGTTTTAAAAAAGGCGAATTTAACAGATGCGACGTTTACTAATCCTAATGGAGAGACTTGTATAACAACAAAAGAACAACCTGTTTACACTGACCCTAATACAAATACAAAAGCGGTATCTTCCGGAATATTTATAAACGATACAACTGGTAATAGTGTAGCACAACTTTACTATTTATCAGAAAACTAGTCTGGTTCGCAATCTTAGTCTGGATTAAGAATGTCAACAGATACTAAAACTAAGTTTTATTCTAATGTTAGAGACAATGATGCTTGGCTGTATATTGGAACTGGTATTGATACTGGAATAGACGAATTTGAAGATCTGGCATATTTTTCCACATATGCAAAAAGTGGAAGTATGGCAGTTGATATCGTTTCGAACGGCAAATGCAGAATATATATAAAAGGTCTTCCAAAGTATCCATATCTAACTACCGCATACTCGGACAATAATCTACAGCCAGGCCAAATGTTCTTAGTTTCTGATAATACAAAAGATAATACAACAAATAATGTATATGAAGACTACATAGTTCATATTAGAGGTAATAGAGTTTAGTAATGTTTGATATAGTATAGAATAAAATACAATTAAGCACAGAAGATTTAGCTATACCACCATTTAAAGACTTCTATAATAATGCTAAAGATAAACAAGAGGCATTAAAGAAGATCGAATTCATAGTGTGGAGATATAAATGGAACAGCCCATATGAGGCTTATCCAGAGAAAGAACGCACATGGAGAGTGGCTGAGGCTGTGTTTAAGGATAAGAATTACAAACCTGATGATGCTGTAAAAGAATTAGCAAAAAAGTTTCAGGAGTTGCAAGAGACTCCTGCTACTCGCTTGCTTAAATCTTCTAAGAGCGCAGCAGAGGGCATTATGAACACGATGGATAGCTATGCTGAAGAAGAGCTTGATATAGATACAGCTAAGAAGCTTTCAGCCATATTGAAAGATGTTAGCGGAATAATCAAGTCGTTAGACATGGCTATGAAGTAGGCAAAAGCAGAACAAGCAGAAGCTGGTAGAGTCAAAGGTGGTGGCACTATTGGTATGTACGAATAATTATTATGGTAGACTTTGAACAAAAACTCCATAACACTGATAAGTTTAGATAGGCAGCTATCTTCTTTGAAGAACATGGATGTTACACCCTAGCTCCCATGGGCACTACTGATTATAACAAATATTGGGAGCAAGAGACAGATAGATGTAAAAATGGTTATATAGCTCCAGATGGAGAAGGTATAACTGGATATAATTATTTCTATCTCAACTACAGCCCTATCATGGCACTTAAGGAAACAGAGTACACTGATAGAGAGGGTAACCTTAGAAAGCGAAGAGAGCGTATTCTTAAGTTCCCTAGTTTCTGGGACTATGATTACTATTATTTCTGTGCCATAGAACAAGCAGAACTAGAAGGTAAACACATGGCTGTACTTAAATGCAGGCAGCGTGGATATTCATTTAAAGGAGCCTCGATGCTCGTACGAAATTATATGCTTATTCCTGGTTCTAAGAACTTTGCTGTAGCTTCAGAACAGAAGTTCCTTATCGGTGATGGTTTGCTTACTAAAGCATGGCAGATAATGGACTTCCTTGATCAGCATACAGCATGGGCTAAGTAGAGACTTGTATCAACCCGTATGGAAAGAGTATCGGGCTACAAAGTTACAGATGAGTTTGGTAAACAGACAGAACGAGGATATCTTTCTAGTATAGTAGGCATTACACTAAAGAATGACCCTGAACGTATTCGTGGTACTCGTGGTAAGCTTGTACTATGGGAGGAGGGTGGTAAATTCCCTAGCCTCCTAGATGCGTGGCGTATTGAACAACCATCTGTAGAAACTGACGATGGTAAAGCATTCGGTACAATGATCGCGTTTGGTACGGGTGGTACAGAAGGTGCGTCATTCGATGGTTTGAAAGAGTTGTTTTATAAACCTAAGGCATACAATGTACTTAGCTTCCCTAATAAGTGGGACGAAGGTAGAGAGAATACAGAATGTGGATTCTTTGTACCAGCTTATTCGAATCTAGAATCATTTGATGATGATGGAAAGTAGCTGTACATGGACAATGATGGAAATAGCTACAAAGAGAAAGCTATTGAAAACCTCCTTGAACAGCGCAATAAAGTTAAAGATGGAGGTGCTAGCCAGCAGTCTATAGACCGCTTTATATCAGAGCGACCTATTAGGCCAGCAGAAGCTGTACTTGAGCTTGGTAAGAATATATTCCCTAGAAAGTTATTAATGGACCAACTGACCAGAATAAGGACCAATAAGAAGCTTTAGAGCATGAAGCATATAGTTGATCTAGAATGGGACGGAAACGGTCAAGTAAAGGCTACAGAAAAGCCTAATGGGGATATAACTAACTACCCTCTTAAGAAGGGAGATAAACCTCATGGATCTGTAGTTATATGGGAGTACCCAGTAAAGGATCCTCCTCTTGGATTATATATAGGAGGATGCGACCCGTTAACATATCAGCGGGGTATAATCGAGCAAAAACGGTGAAAGTCTAGAACAGAAAACACCGTGCTAATCTTATAGATTACGAAAGGCTATAAGACAGTGTAACGCATAGGAGATGAATAAATATAATTCTCCCACGAGTGCTCGACGCCAATTTGGTGATGATATATGCTGAACTACATGGGGACATGTAGAAGTTAAGATAAAAAGCTTAACGATAACAAATTGATGATCACGATGATAGCTTTACAAACTCTCTTGGTTCTACATTTATATTTAAACGCGTAAGAGCTGGTGAAGCATGGACAGATGTAATAGTAGCAGAGTATTCCGGAAGACCAGATACAGCAGAAGAATACTATGAGAATGTGCGTAAGCTACTTACGTTTTATAACGCTAGATTATTATTTGAGAATGAAAGAAAAGGAATCTACCCTTACTTTACGAATAAACACTGCGATTACCTCTTGGCTGATTAGCCAGATAAAATCATATCTGAAGTCTTTAAAGACAGCAAAGTGCAAAGAAGAAAAGGATGCCACATGACCAAACAGATCAGGGCGTATGGCGAAGGATTAATATTAGAGTGGCTATTGGATGAGTTTGAAGAAGGTCACCCTAATGTAGAAAGAGTATACAGCGAACCTCTAATAGAAGAGCTTATAGAGAATGATGGTGTACGAAATGTAGACCGCGTGATAGCTTTGTGTATGGTAATGATATACAGAGAGGAGCTCTATTAGGTAAAGGTGTCGTCTGCAAAAGAACAAAACAAATAGGTTGAACTCTTCGAGATGCCGTTATTTAGCAAACAATGGTTTGAAGAAGATAGCAGCACAAGTGAAGACGGTATGCCGATATTCACATTTTAATACATGGAAGATAACTTATACAATTCAGCTTTCCCCAGACAAAAGCTCCCTCTTTCAAAGAAAGGAAAGAAGTGGCAGGAAGATTGCGTTAACTATATTATAGGTGAGGGTAACGTAACATCTGGAGGAAATAGTACATCATATTACGGAGAGCTGTAGACCTATTACAATTTATATAACAGCATCTTCGACGAGAAGGATTTTAAATCAATTACAAACCCATTCAAGGTCGAGGATGGTTTTCCTGCTACTCCTCACGACTTTAATATTATAAGACCTAAAGTAGATTTGCTTATAGGTGAGGAAACGAAAAGACCTCTTAACTTCAGAGTTATCAGAACTTCATAGGAGGCTACATCAGAAATGCAGGAGAAAGAGAAATAGATGATTCTGCAATATATAGAAGCAGCTATCACAGCTAGAATGAGCCCAGAGGAAGCTCAGTAGTTCCAGTAGTAGCTACAGTCTGGAGAAATTATGCCGCCAGAGTAGATAGCTAAGTATATGGACAAAGACTACAAAGATATTGTAGAGAATACTGCATATCATTCTCTTACCTATCTGAGAGAGAAGCTTGATCTTGACAACGAGTTTATCAAAGGCTGGAAGGACGGATTGATCTCAGGTAGAGAAATTTATTACGTTGGCGTACTTAATGCAGAGCCATATGCGGAGAGAGTTAATCCTATATGTTTCTCTTACGACAAGAGTCCAGATCTTGATTTTATTGAGGATGGATCATGGTGTTGCAGAAAGATGCGTATGCCTATAACTGAAGTATACGATAGATATTACGACAAGCTTGAAGAGAAAGATCTTGATAGGCTTGAAGAAATGATTGGTTCTACTCCAGGTAGAAACCTTGGAGACAGAAGCCCTGTTGATATGGGCATACAGTTGCGTATATACGATAACCCGATATTTGAAGGATCTGGCAAATCGCTTGTAAATGTATGGCATTGTTGCTGGAAGTCTTTTAAGAAGATCTTCTACGTAACAACTACAGATGACGCAGGACAGCCTTAGATCAATATAGTTGATGAAACATATCAGCCTGTTGGTAACGAGGTAAGCGTAGAACCAGATTGGATTATAGAGGTATGGGAAGGATATAGAGCTGGTAGTGACTTATACTTTGGTATACAGCCTATTGAATATCAGCACGTAAGTATCGATAACCCTAATAGCCAGAAGCTTCCTTATTGTGGTGCTATTTATAGTAATACAAATAGTAAGCCTAGATCATTGGTTAGTATTCTTAAACCATTGCAGTATATGTATATTGTATTGTGGTACAGACTTGAGTTAGCTATAGCTAGAGATAAAGGTAAGGTTGTAAACATGGATATTACATAGATTCCTAAGTCTATGAATATTAGCCCAGCTAAATGGATGCATTACTTGTCTAGTGTTGGCGTTAACTTTATCAACCCATACGAAGAAGGCTGGAATATCCCAGGAAGAGAAGGTGGTAAACCTGCTCAGTTTAACCAGATAACGGCATTGGATCTTACAATGTCTAACGTCATAGCTGAATATATACAGCTGATGGACAAGATAGAAGAGCTGGCTGGAACAATCTCTGGTATTACACAGCAGCGCGAAGGAGCTGTAAGCTCATCAGAGATGGTGGGTAATGTAGAAAGATCTGTAGTACAGAGCTCACATATTACTGAACCACTATTCTGGGTTCATAACCAGTGTAAGCGAAGAGTGCTTAATATGCTCCTTAATACAGCTAAGGGTGCTTGGGAAGAGACTGGTAAGCAGAAGCTCCAGTATATCTTCGATAATGGAGAAAGAGCATTCTTGGACATTACTCCTAAGTTCTACTATGAGGATATGGATGTGTTCGTAAGTGATACATCTAAAGATCTTGAGAACATATAGAAGCTCCAGCAGCTTATATAGCCAGCTATGCAGAATGGTGCTAGCTTACTTGAAGCAGCAGAGATTCTTACAAACGATAACTTCAATATCATTAAGCAGAAGCTTAAGGATATGTAGACTAGACAGGAGCAGATACAGCAACAGTAGCAGGAAGCAGAAGCTCAGCAGCAACAGCAGTTACAGCAGATGTAGAATGAATCTAAGCAGCAAGAGCTTATGTTACAGGAAGCTCAGATGGATCTTCAGAGATATCAGATCGATCAAGACAACCAGACTAAGATAGCTGTAGCTCAGATTAATGCTTATCGTGGAACAGAAGATATGGATCAAAACGATAACGGTATACCAGACGTTGCGGAACTTGGCAAATAGGCTCTTGAATAGCAAAAGATTAATCAAGAGGCTTATAATAAGCGTTATGAAGCTAAGCAGAAGCGCGAGATAGAAGATCAGAAGATTTAGCTTGAGAAGGATAAGATGAAGCATGAGACAGAGCTGTAGTCTCAAAAAGATAAAGCTGCGATGGAAAGAGAATAGCTTAAAGCTAGAACCGCCATCCACAATAAAACGAACGCGGAAGCTGCTAGAGGTAAATGATTATGAAGTTTGATAATAAGACATTTCAATAGAAGTATGAAGCGTGGAAGAATGGCGCTGATTACTGGAAGGATATTAGGGGAATCAACTTGGGTGGAAACACCCAGGCTGAGGAACCTAGTCCAGAAGAACAGGAGTAGATGGATTAGGATGTACAATCTATACTTAATGCTTATGACAAAGGAAAGGATGTTAATATAGCTGAAGATATTATTAAGCCATTACCTTTTGATACTCCATTAAACGAAGAGTATCCTATACTTCATAAATATAAAGGTGGAAAAGATGATTCTATTAATACTTTTGTTAACAGAATGGGCCCTCTTGTAGGACAATAGCTAAACAGATATGGTTATGGTGATGCTGCGTTTTACAATGTAATGCGTCAGCTTGCATACGAATCTAATTATGGTAGATCTAGAGTTGCTAGAAGATAGCACAATTATGGTGGAGTAGGCTGGAATGGTAAGACCTACACTACATACAAGAGTGATGCAGACTTTGTTAAAGACTATGTAAGGCTTATGCATACACGATACGGAGCAGCGCTTAGAGCTAAATCTACATAGGATTATGCTAGAGCACTTAAGTAGAAGGGTTATTACGAAGATTCCCTTTAGAATTACTCAAGAAACCTTAATAGTATGAATAGCCTTGTTAGAGCGGCTCGTAATCACAGGAATGCGCATAAGGACGCTTATAACTATAATGTATAGCTAAACGACCTTGAGTAGGATTATGAAGACGCTAAGAATGCTAGTCCTATAATCATCAATTCGCCATCTACAAGATAGCCTAGTTCTATTAGAGCAGATGTTCCGACAACTTTACTTGGCCCAACTTAGGAAGAGATAAAAGCTCAGCAATAGCGTGATCTCAATAAGTATAAACAGTAGATGTATGATAGGATAACATAGCCTTCACTTCCGAATATACTAAACTTGCTTCCATCTAATAACTTTGGTAAAGACTCTTATGGCTAGAAGTTCTGGTGGAGAAGAGGTAACAATCTTAAACTGATGTAATTATGACACAGATGGAAAGTCCTAAGCGAAAGATGCAGAAGAAGAATGACTATCAGCGTCATAAGCTCTTTCGTAAGATCAAACGTAGAAGAAAAGCGTAGGCTGAAGCAGAGTAGTAGATAGCTATGAAGTAGCTGAAAAAGAGGCTAAAAAAGCCATAGAGAGGAGGTATGTATGCCTAAGCTTATATAGCAACTTGAGTAGCGTAAAAAATCATTAGATTCGTTCTTTTCTTCAAAGAAATTAATTTAGAGAGTCAAGGATTCTGGTAGATCTAAAGTTAAGATAAAGAAAGACAATCCTGGATTCACTAAGTCTTAGCTTAAAAAGAATGAGCAGGTTCATAAAAAATTTGATCCAACATCTGGGATTGGTCCGCTATCTTATTTAGGCAATATTTTGTTAGGAGGGAATTAGGCTAGCGGAGAAGAAGACTAGTATTGGAGAGCGTATCTCGGACTAAGTAACAAATTACCAATCGCTAATAGGCGAGATTTAACAGAATGGGATTATTCTGACGAAAAGAATAATAACAAACATTCTGATTTCTATGGTATTACCCCAAAAATGAAATACTATATACAAGCTATGGCGGATTCTACGAATCTTGGAAAACTCGTTAGAAGTGGACATGTATAGTATAATGATATGTATTAGTTTAGCAAAAGATTACTAAACAACCCAGGTGTTTGGTAGCAGGCCAATGATAAAGATTTTAATGATTGGGCAAAACGCGGTACTGCTTTACAAAATTAGGGAGAGTGGAACCCTCTTGGAATGCTTGCTAAATTTGGTGCAAAATGGGACCCGGAATAGCAAAGGGTATTCGTACACGATACTTATGATTTTCCATGGTACACAAAATCCTAGATACCGAAAAGACCAAACGAGATGAAAATACGTGGCAGCGAATGGTTTAGTCCATATATTGGATCCGATTTCTTTAGAAATAATCAAGATGCAAATTTAACACCAAAGTCTATAACTTAGTATAATTCTGGTAAAGATATCCATATAAAGAAATCTAAGCGTGGAACATTTACCAAAGCAGCTAAATAGCATGGTATGAGTGTCCAGGGTTTTGCAAATAGAGTCTTAAGAAATCCAAGTAAATATAGTGCAGCTATGAGAAAGAAAGCTAACTTTGCACATAATGCAGCAGGTTGGAAACATTGAACATTACACGGGTTCGACTCCCGTGTAGCGTACAACAATTAAAAATATTAACTTAGTTATAATTTAAATTATGGCAAGAAAGAAGAAAAATCCATTAGGTGATTTTGAAGACGCTTTGAGCTCTCTCGGGTTCGGTGGCCAGGAAGGTGGCGACAGCGTTACAGACATCGATAACCAGGATGTGGTTAATCAGGTGTTAGATGACCCTAATGATGATATTGATAATTTAGACAATCCAGATGACGACAAGTCTTCTGAGGATAATAAAGATGATAAGAATGTAACTGGTGATCCTAATGCTCATGATGATGAGACATAGATCCCAGATAATATTTTAAATAATAATACGTCCGACACAACTACAGTTGACAACGAATAGGATGACGACAATGATGATAATGATCAGCAGACTGACACTGATGTCGTAGATCCTGGAGAAGCAGAATAGATTGGTGCTTTCTTTGACGCATTCGCTGAAGCTAATGGTTGGAGTGTTGATGCAAACGAGAAGCCTAAGTCAGTCGAGGACCTCGTGGAGTATATCAAAGATGTCGTAGATGAGAATTCAACCCCACAGTACGCCGATGATCGTATTGCTAGACTTGATCAGTACGTAAAGAATGGTGGTAAATTTGAAGACTTCTATCAGACACAACAGAAATCTATGTCTTACGATAACATAGATTTGGAGGACGAATCTAATCAGAAAGCAGCTGTTCGTGAGTTCTATAAATTACAGGGAATGAATGACGAACAGATTAGTCGCAAGATTGAGCGCTATGAAGATGCTGACATGCTGGAAGATGAAGCGGCTGATGCTGTAAATTATCTTAAGGCGTACGAACAGCAACAGCAAGAGTATATGGCTCAGCAACAGGAAGCTCAGAGGCAAGAACAAGAGCAGCAAGCTGCACAGTTCATGGACGATCTTACTTCTAGTATTAATGGTCTTACCAATATTAGAGGCATTAATATCCCAAAGGAGGATAGAAAGGCATTGTTCGATTATATTACAAGAACTGATGCAGACGGTTTAACAGAGTATCAGAAGGCTTTTAATAATAACCTTGTTAACAATTTGATAGAATCAGCCTACTTCACAATGAAGGGTGATGCTCTACTGGGCGAAGCACAGCGCAATGGTCAGACATCTGCTGCGAGTAAACTTAGACAAATGCTCAAACACCAAACAAAAAATCACACATCATACAATGTTGGGCATGAAAAACAACCTCAGGCATGGGATCTCGCGTCAAAATACCTATGATGAGACAATTAACATATTATGAATAATTCAAGTTCTTTATTAAATAATCTTCAGCTCTACCGTGGTAAGCGTTTTGCTGACTTGGTAGACGAAAACATGATTGCTAACGCAATGCTTACAAAGCCTCATGAAGTAGCAGGCTTGTTGTCATTGGTTTTTGGTACAAAGGATGATGGTATTTCAACTACCATCGACTTGTTAACTGGTGGTCTTGGTTCAACCATGACTATCGAAAACAGAGAATATGAGTGGTCTGTAATGATTGATGCTGATCACGCTGTTAATATCCGCTATGCTAAGTGGAATGGTAAGGAGATTACTCCTAAGTCAATTACAGAAGGTTTGACTCCTGGTATTAACAATACTCCTATTTATCTTGGTCTTGAAGAGAAGTGGTTCGGTCCAGGTGCAATTCTTGCATTTGACAATGTAAACTTCCAAGTACGTGTAAACGGTACTCCATACCAGGATGGTAGCACATGGGTATATGAGTGCTATGTAGCAGAAGGATTCCAGGGTTCTTATATTCCTTGCGAGTATTTGCTCCCAGGTCGTCAGGTAGACCGTATCGGTTCTGCATACGAGGAGTACAGTGATGAGGCAGATATCATCAACTATCAGACTCCATTTAAGATGCGTAATAGCTTGATGACTATGCGTCTTACTTACGATATCACTGGTGATGCTTACTCTACAGTATTGGCTATCGCTTTGACTGATCCTGAGACAGGTAAGAAGTCTTATTTGTGGTCTGACTATCAGTATTGGAAGGCTCTTCGTGAGTGGAAGAAGAGAGAGGAGAAGCAGTTGCTGTTCGCTCACTCTAACCGTAATGCAGATGGTACTTACAATTTGAAGGGTACCAATGGTCGTTTCGTTCCAATCTCTGCAGGTTTGTTTGAGCAGATTGCTCCAGCTAACGTACGTTACTATACTAAGCTGACTACAGAGTTGTTCGAGGATTACTTGTTCGATCTCTGCTACAACATCATTGGTACTAACGAGCGTAAGTTCGTTGCCTTGACTGGTGAGATGGGTATCCGTGAGTTCGACCGTATCTTGAAGGAAAAGGCAGCTAGCTTTAATATGATTGATACACACTTCATTACAGGTTCTGGTCAGGACTTGAAGTTGGGTGGTCAGTTCACAACTTACACTATGACTAATGGTATCGAGTTGACAGTTAAGCGTTGTGCTATGTTTGATAACATGGAAATGTTCCGTCAGCTTCACCCATTGACAGGTAAACCATTGATGTCTTATACATTCTTGTTCGTTGACCTTGGTCGTCGTGATGGTCAGGCTAACATCGTTAAGGTATGTCGTAAGGGCCGTGAGTTCGTACAGTGGTGTACTGGTGGTTCTGTATTGCCAAATGGTTATGCAAACAACATTAACACTATGCGTTCTAACAGCCGTGATGGTTACCAGGTACACTTCCTCGGTGAAGAGGGTATCATGTTGAGAAACCCATTGTCATGCGGTATCTTGTATTGTGATGCTGAAGACCAGGAGACTATTGCAGTCGAGAATAGAGCAGCAGAGCTCGCGTAATTAATAAAATAATATACAATGTTCAACCCCACCCAAAATCGGGTGGGAGCTTGGCATTGCAACAACTAATTGAAAAATTATGGTAGTTGAATTAAAGATCAGAAAGAAAAATCCCTGGGCTGGATTGTTAAAGTATAAACATTGTTTTGATTATATTGCACCTTACTTTACCAGATCTGGGTCGATATACACAGGTTTAACACCTGAGGACGAAAAGAAATTTGAAAAGGAGCTTGGCTATCCAGAAGGCCATCTCGCTAAGAATTCACCATTCTGGAATACATTCTGTGTTAAGGTTGGCTCTAAGAGTACAATCCTCGATGACTCGTTCCCACGACAAGCTATGATCATTAAGTTCCTTGAGGGACATAAGAGAGTAGCTACATCACTTGATAAACTCAATGCTGGTAAGGATTATCTGCTTATTAATAGACAGGCTGAAGCTATTGAGAAGAATAAGATTAACAAGCTTCGTAGAGACGCTATTATTGCTTTTGGCAAGCTTTCTCTTGAAGAGATGCGTAAGTGCCTTAGACTGTTCGGTGTTAGCGCTGATACAATGTCTAACGAACTTGTAGAGTCTACACTTTTCTCATTGGTTGATAAATAGCCATAGAACTTCTTTACAAAGTGGGTTAATAACAAGACAAAGGAAACAGAGTTCTTGATCGAGAGTGCTATTGCCAAAGGTATTATCCGTAAGGATAGAACACAGTATTACTATGGTTCTGAGATGCTTGCAGACTCATTGTAGGATTGTATTGCATACTTGGACGCAAAGAAGAATCAAGACTTAAAGATCTCGATTATTAATCAGGTCGAAAATAAATAATTAAACTAACGACGTATGACGCATAGTGATATTTATACTAAGTTTATGATTGAATATGACAAGGCAAATATAACTTCGTCATATCCGTCGCTAACTAAATATGAGATTGCTACAATACTTGATAAAGCCTACTTAGCTCTTATAGCTCAAAAATATACAGGAAACAATCCTAGAAGGTCAGCGTTTGAGTCAGATATGAAAGCAATCGAAGATTTATAGCCATTGATTAACAAATTAACTGCCGTTGGTAGTTTGTCTGGCGATAATAGCTATACATTCGCTACGCACACTATAGATAATCTTGTTTTATACATAATTGATGGATAGATTGAAATCAAAGAAAGTATTAGTTCTTATGATAACAAGAACCATCAATATGAAAATATAGTATTCGTATCGCATGATGTCGCTAAAAAATTTAAGGTTACAAAAACAAACCTACCTTGGATCGAGTAGCCTGTAGGATGCATAGAGAACAACAATGTTGTGGTGTATGTAGATCCAATGGATGTGCAATATAATGGAGCACAGTCAACAGCTGAATTCACATATATTAAACGTCCTGCAAAATTTGCTATTGGACCAGGACTGTCAGTAAACGACTATGATTTCGGATAGACTAAATTTGAATTATCTGATAGCATGGCGGAAGAATTAATTAATTTGGCGATTATTATGTCTACCGAGATTGTAGAATCTAGTAGACTTACTACTAAAGCTAATACTAGACCACTTGAATCATGACAAGAGAAGAAACACGAAAACTTGGTATTGAGTTTGAACGTAGACTAATTGAAGTATATCCTTAGTTTGCGACAGAAGAAAAACTTAGCACCGATGCAATATATTCATTCTTAAGCGAGTTCTAGACACAGTATGTAAAAGTATTGTATTATAATGAAGACGATTTTCAACGTGGTACTAGACGAGCTAAAAGAATAAGCGATGTTAGTAGATCTTTAATTAGGCGAGTTAATATAAAAACATCAAATGATGATGGCTTATATAAACTGCCAGAAGATTACGCAATGTACGTAAGATCAGAAAGCATCGTTACAAAAAATTATAAAAGTGATAATGTTTTAGAAGATGGTGTAATTACACCAAATATACTTATTAAGCAAGAAGATGTAGACAACGTAATCAATGCGTACTACAACTATAATGGTATTATAAAAAACCCATTAGTTATATTTGAAAGCACTAATTATACAAGTAATTAGTTTAAGGTTATATCTGACATATATACATAGATAGAGAGTGTAGATCTTACATACTATTGCCAGCCTAATGCATTCAATGTATTAAAGTTTGATGACAACGATCAGTCTGCTGGAGCTGTACATAGTTATTGTTCGCTTCCGTATTCATGTTTTGAAGAGCTCGTGTCAGGTGCTGTAGACATGTATCTTACTCAGTATAAACTAAAACTTGCTTAGGGCAATTCTAAATAGAAATCACAACCAAAATAGTAGGAGGCTGAGTAATGAGGAATATAGATATTTTAGTAGGGCTAGAAAGAGAGATAAATAAATTTGATAGCCAGCTAGACAAACCATCTACTGACGAATCTTTATTCTGGCTCAATTAGGCTGTTGGTAAGTTTATTAAGCTTAGATTTAATAGCGATCTTATACACGGAACTTCATATGAACAAAATGAAAAGCGTAGAGAAGATCTTATTAAACTATACGAATAGAAGACTTACACATCAACAAATATGACTGTAGATGAAAGTCAACCGTCATATACATCTTACACAATAACATATCCAGAAGACTTCATGTTCTCACTCAATGAGGACGTCGTAATAAGCGATCTTGATGGAGAGAATAAAATCAATACATGTATGTTTGAGTGCACGTAGGATAGTTTTATGTACAGAGTTAACAACAGTCTTACAGATTTCCATTACAGGTTTCATAGAGCTAGACCTCTACGTGTAAGAAACTCTAATGGATGTATGTTGCTAACAGACAAACAATATAAGATTAGTGAATATTCTTTAGGTTATCTCAGAAAGCCTACAGAAATAACACTCGATAATCCTTATGGTGAATATGAGGATTTCGAGGATATTATTATGCCCGAGATTATAAAGATTGCTGCTCAAATGTATTTAGAAAACAAGAAAGACGAGCGCTATAAAACTATAACTCAAGAGGTAAATACACAAGAATAATAATTTTAACGTGGAAAGCCCAGCTAGTTAGGTCTAGCATTAACATTATAGGGTGAGTAGAAAAAATTAATTTTAATATGATTACATATGTAAATACAGTCCTTGTTTCTAACAAGAACGGTGAGACACTTGCTACAGCTGAAGATTTGGCTGGCAAGGAAACAAAAGCAGAACTTAAGTCATTGGTTGGTAAGTTTGTATTCATGAACTGCGACCCATCTGCACAGGATGGTACAGCTATCACAGATGTTTATTCTTATGATGAAAACGCAGATCGTTTCAAGATTGGCGTTATTACATCTGATAGTTTTCAGAAGGTTGGTAAGGACGGCACCGTTAAGTTTGTCCCAGTTATCAAGTGGTCTAATATCATCAACGTTGCAGATATCAAGTCTGTAACAAAGCTCGACTATAAGGACGACGCTGAAGATCAGATCACAATAGACTTTACAAACGTACCAGCAGAAACACTTAAGGTTCTTGCACAGGGTGGTTGTCCTGTTGTACTTCGTCTTACATTCAAAGATATGCCAATGCGTTATCGTAAGTGGACAGAGTCTTATAGCTACGTTACAGAAGTTGGTGACGGTGTTGAGCAGATTATCGCTGGTCTCATAAAGGATATTATTCGTGCTCCAAAGCGTCAGAGAGTATACGCTAAGGCTGATGAGAAGAAGCTTATTCTTACAGCAATGAAGTATGATGACGATGAGTCTAATAGAACAGAAAACGTATACATGAAGGGTCGCTTTGATGCAAATATGTATTGGATGAATCCAGCTGCTCCAGGTTGGGCATCTAACAACAAGTATGATCTTGGTGCAGTTTTCTCAAAGAAGGAAGGTACAACATACCCTGCTTCAGCTAAGCTTGTTCGTGATCGCGAACGTGCATCATTTGATTACCAGGGTGTTTTGCATCGTAGCTGCTGGTACGATCCTCAGCCAGCTATGGTTACAAATATCGATAATAAATACGATGGTATCACAATCGAGTTTGAGAACCAGTATAGAACAGCTGATGATTTGTGGCGCAGAACAAAGCAGACTGTTGAGATTTACGCATCTAATAAAGGTGAAAAGTTTACAACTGGTGCCGTAGAGATTGCTGGTGGACTTGTAGAGAAGCTTCAGAATATGATTCAGGCTCGTCAGAACATAGCAAATCCTATTAGTAATGCAAACGCATACGACGAAACGAAATTTTAATATTTAGCCGGGGTGGGGTAATAAGCCCCATCTCGGCTTTTTGTTTTTAAATACATATCAATATGCAAAAAATCAGAATTGGAAATGATATTAGAATAAATATATCACTTGTTGATAAGACAGAATATAGCGCATCTAATATCAAGAATATAAAATGTTATTTGGTTAATAAAACATTAACCGAGAGCATGAATAAAAAATGCTGCAATAGTTAGTATTTGCTAAATTGGTGTGGATGTCCTACGTATCATGTATTGCCTCATTGTAGAAATAAATTCTACTACAACGGAAGGGATTTTGACTGCAAGTGCGAAATGGATAAATATAGACCTTTGGACAAAACAAAATATCTCATGGAGTCTGAATTAGACGCAAACAATAATGTTATAAACGCATACTTTCCATCAAAAGATTAGATATGCGGAGTGTATCAATTAATTGTTGCCGTAGAAACATTTGTTCCTGGTTGGGGAAAAAGATAGCTTAAAACTAATACGATAGACTATGGAGAGATATTTGAAATCGTTGATAAAGGTACAGAGCAGACTGGTGGTATAACAATAACAACAGGAGTTGATCCTTTGATTAATTCTGGATTTATTGGATATTTAGCAGTAAGACCATTCGCCGAAGACGAAGAAAGTGATCAAGATAAAGGATTCGATAGGTCTGACGATGGATACGAAAACCCATCACAGGAAACATATGATAAGGTAGGAATACAGAATGTAGACCCTAATTTGCTTCTCGAAGTTCATGATTTATCAAGATTTTCAACTATAGTAAATTATGTAGATGGTCAATATTTGTGGGTAATGTCTAAAAAGCCTATTAAAAACCTTATTGATGGAAGTATGAATAATATACCATTTACTACTGTTTAGTATAATGCTGAAACAGGATATTATTATTATGCAGGTTCTAACCCAGTACTTAAAAATACTATGTCTGGAGGAGTTTCTGTAAAGGCAATATTCTAAAATGACTAATTATGGCAGATATTAAAAACTCGTATATAAGACCAAAGAAAGAGGATACTATCGTATACGGAAGGATTGTTAGTGCGTCTACAGAAGGCGTTGTGGCAGATGCTGGACAAATATACGATGAACAGCTCAAAATTGGTCAGCACGAATTAAATGAGCGAATTATAAAGAGCGGCATTGGATCATTTGCCGGAATACCTACATATACAAAAGAAATCATAGATGGCATAGATCCTAGTGACATCCCTGATAAATACATACTTATAGCTGATAAGGAAAGTGACCTAAAAACAAAACCTTCTAGAGAAGTTGAGGTAAATGGTACATATGTCGACATTTTGTTTTCTGCCATAAGAGCCTTATAGAGCGAAGTGGCAAAAATAAGGAATACGTTTAGATATGGACTCAATTCATATACGGATGAAAACACGTTAATGTCATCTGTTCTAGATGGTATTTCTGATCCAGACGACGAACCATTGTGGGCGGTTGATAAAGAAGATTTATCATCTGTCTCAAGTCTTACAATAGGTTAGGGTTGTGAACTTACTCCAGAATCAAACTTAGGCTATGATGAAGAAGGTATAGTAAAGGTTACCGGGGAAGCTACATGGAATGACGATTAGACTGTAAAATAGATTACAGATCCTAAGATTTTTATGTACTTTACTGTAACTAATCCAGATGTAACTATACATTTAACAAATGGAGAAACCTAGACTCGTTTTAATATAAATTCAATAGAGTTACCAAAAGCTGACGCATACAATATAATGGTTTGCATTAGTAGAATGGTGGAAGATGCTGGTAGCAGATATATATACATTAGTATCGGTGATGCTATCCATGACAAGGTATACAAATAGGGTTATTATTATGATGGCAAGCTAAATAATATACGAAACGATATCGGATCTTCATATTATCCAGACTTGGTTACGTTTAAAGATACAAACGTTTCCATGTTTGATATATGCTCTAAGTTCTAGGATTTTTCTAACCAGGTTATTCCTAGCGCACCATCTGAGTAGGATTACAAATATAAAGTATCACATATAACAATTCGTTCTGTAAAATCAGAAGATGTACTTTAGAAGATAAAAGACCAAATTCAGAATAACGAATTAACTTTTGTTGAAAGTACAAAGAATTTATGGATTAAAAATAATAATAAACTAGTTAAAATTGCTGCTGGTGGCGGTACAACACCAGATGACGGTATGACAGAAAGTGAAGTATTAGATTTGCTTAAGAAGCAAGGTATTATTCGCGAGGATGGTGAAAACCTACGAATAACAGACCTTTCAGATATTACATTTATTCACCAAGACACTGGCAAGAAGTACAAGTTCTTTATCAATGAGTCTGGAGATCTTATTAATCAAGAAATTCCTAATGACGAAGATCTGCTTTCTAATAGAGTAATCGCTAGTGGTGTTGACTTGGATAGCTGGAGTGCTAGAGGATTTATCGGCAGACTTAGATTGGCCGAATATAATAAAGCAAATCCATCTAACAGATTATCTGAAACACAAAATATTGGATTATATTCTGACAGAATAAAAATTGGTGCATTCTACGCACCGTTGGATACAGATATCGTACACGGTTGTACGAGAGCATTCATTGAACTTGAGAACACATCTGATAGCGATTTTTGCTTATAGGGGTGCTATTTGCATTATACTAGACCAGCAGACGACAAGTAGACTGTGTATCATTTACCGCTTACTGGTACAATAAAAGCAGGCGGTACGTATGTTATTACAGGAGCTTATTATGGTAACAAGAAAGATGAAAATGCTTATATTAAGGTAGATTCGTATGATCAAGAGTGGTATGAAGATGGTAAGTTGATTGATTTTACAATCGATACAAGTTCTAGTCTTGGAAATGGTTTTGCTTTGACATATGGTAATCCAACTCTTACCCCTACAACATATTTATGTAAAGCTAACGATAGCTCTGTAACTGTATTTAATGACACTAAGACTTATCCTAACTTATACGATCCATCATTCATTGATGCAATCTATTTCTTTACAGGTGTTATAGACTCTTCAAAGACTGGATATTGGGCAAAGCTTGTGCTTGGTATTACGTCGAATACAATGTATAAAAACACATTTGAGCTTGACCCTGCACAGCAGGCTTATTAGTCAGCTAACGTTAAAGACAGTTCTAGAGCAAGATGGGCTAGTACAGCAGATGTTTGGATTGTGGATCTTAGTTCTCCAATGATTAGTTTCCCGCATTCTAAAGAATAGTATAGTGTGGCTAACTTTACTCCAAAGGCGTCTTATTTAAATAAGAATGTATGCACAGATAAGTCTAAGCTTGATGTAACTAAACCAAATATGGTTACATGTTCGTTTGGTATAGACATGCATAAGGATAGGGCATTTAACTGGATCTCTGTGGGATATCATGATGAGTATATCTGGATTAGATAGAAAGGCTAGACAGATTGGACATCTAGATTCGAATCTTATAAAGAGGTAGAAAACGCTAATACATAGGCTGCATCTTATCCTAGAAGAAAAGAGTACTCTAAAGACGTTAATAACGTTATCTATAGTAGAATAGTAAGTAGATTCCCAGCAGATGGCACACAGTACACATCTCATAAATGCGTAATTAATGTTGTTAGTTCCGCTGTTACAGGAGGCCCTTAGGTTTGGGAGTATGTTGTTGGTAGACCTGATGCTAACGGTAATCCTGGCTCGTATGTATCAGATGTACAGACATTTACATTATATCCAGAAACCTATAAGCCAGTTATTTATCAAACAACAGATTAGCAAGGATTTGATTGGTTGCAGTACCAAGTTTGGGCTGCAGCAGCAAACAAGCTGAATGAAAAGATTACCGAAGACCAAAAGAGTAGCAATATTATCCCTGTTGTTATGAATACTGGAGACATGACACAGAATGGAACAAGAATCAACGAATGGTTTGACTACTACAACGCCGGTAAGGTTTTGTTCAATAAGTTTGAGTAGATGAATGTTGTTGGTAACAACGACCTCTGCGGTACAAACGTAACGGATCTTGGAACTGGAGATGACCTTGGTAAATCAAACTCTTTCTACTTCCATGTGTTCTATTGCTATGATATAGATGAATCTACATTCGTACCAATTGTAAATAATAAATATATACCATCTCTGTATTATTTCGAATCAAAGAACTACAGATTCGTTATGATTAATAGTGAAATCACAATGATTAATTGTAACCAGTGGTTTAATCTTAAAGACGGAGAAGACACTGTTAATATTTATACCGGTTACACTATTGGTACAAACCAGAAATATGTTAGCAGTTTTACATCTATCTATACAATGGTTTACAACATGCTTAATACTAGCAAAAAGTGTATAGCTGCTTGTCACGAAATGCCGTTCACTGTCATTACTAATAGCAGTATCGCAACTGGACAGGAACGGTATTCTAGATCACTTGGACCTAATGGTACCGCATTGATCGGTAGCCATTGCAATTAGATTGATAAAACCGAAACTGGTGCTGGTACATATTGGCTTAGTAGACTCCTTGAGTATAAAGGGGTAAAGCTTATGATCGGTGGCCATAAACACACATATGCTTGTACATACCCTGTTAGAGAGTATTTCTTCTTTGGACAGAACAAAAACAGCAAAGACAATTTTGCAGAGTATTCAATGAGCAGTACATTGTAGACCGATAATGTTAGATTTGTTGTAGATGGTAAAGATTATACAAAGTTCCCTTTAACAAAACGAGGTGATGTAGGATAGGCTCCTACTGGCTTCTTCCCATATACAAGCGTGCCTAATCTTGAAGGCGGTATTACTTATTTTATGTGTTAGGCTACAGGATTTAAACTCACATCAAACAAGGAACTTCCATCAGCTAATTAGAAATTCTCTATAGCTATACCAGAAACAACAGTTAAAAACGGAAAGGATACAGCGAATGCTAATCAGAAATACCCAATGTTTGGTATTATAAGACTCTAGGATTCTGATTACAATGTTGAGCTTGTTAGAATAGCTAACATTCTTACATCTACAGCTAAATTTACACAGTACGATTACTCTACATCTCCTATGAAGTTACAGTACTTTAAGCAGGTTTCTGATAACAACTACGGAGAGTGGGTTGATACAGAAACAATAATGCTTACAGTATGAGATTAAATAACAATTCTAAGATTGTTAGTGATGACGATATAATAATGTCGGATGGCTCTTTGACGCTGTCCGACAAATTGTCGTCTATAACTAATGATGTAAATTCGCTTAAGACAAATGTTAAGTGGATTTATAAATATGGCGGAGTCGGTTCTGGCTCTGGTTCCGGAGGCGGAGGTGGCGATAAACCGTTTAGCGTGTTTGCGTCGCTTAATGGCATCTAGATCAAGGATAACAATATTGTCCTCAATGGAATAGATACATATCCACTTCTTATTATAATAAACAACCCAAATGGTGGTAAGTTTAATGTAACATACTCGTACACAACAAAAACTGCTAGTGGAGGAGAAACCACTTAGACAAGAACTTAGATTTTATCTATCGAAAACGCGTTTAGATTTTAGACTAATATTAATCTTGATACAAACGCTACGCTTACTATTACTGTAACAGATGGTAATGATACACAGCAGGTATCATGCCAGTATATTGTTACCCCATATTCGTTCGATGTATCACTTGTTGATGATAATGGAAAGAAGTATTTAACGGATAGCAATACGTATGAGATCTTTATAGAAACAGCAAGAGATACTGGTCTTAATATAAAGGTTGACTACGTAGTTTCCATTTCTGCAGCAATAAACTATTCAGCTAGTTTTAATGGATAGGATTTAGGTTCTAGCAGTATTGAAGATCAAAAAGGATCGCTTATATTTCCTATAGATAAGAGCAATTTTACAAACGATAAATCTGGACTTTACTCTGCTGTACTTAGTACGTAGGTTATACCAGATGGTTAGGAAATGATCTCCAATGATCAAACTATAAATATATCTCTTATACCTAACGAACTATATTGCTTGATATCTCCAGATGTTGGTGTTATATATAATACACAATGGACTGATGGATATTACATTTACAATCCTGGATATATTTAGTTTAACTATAGAATCTATGAAGGCGTAAACAACAACAGAAGTTACAATGTTTTCGTAAAGATTAACGGCGTATCAATGTTCGAAAACGGTCTTACCGTAACAGAGCGTCAAGAGAACTCATTTAAGATTCTTGCTACAAAAGCTGGGGAAAACACAATTGAAATAAACGTTTCTGGGTACAGTGCTAAATATTATTTTTATGTAAAAGAATCTGGGGATTAGCTTGATTGGTTTGAAAATCCGTAGCAGTGGAGCTAGTACTATTACAGAATAAATACTTGTACGGATAACTTTAAGCAGTATCTGGCTAATACAAGCATATCTTAGACAGTTAACTCTAATGCTATCAGAATAACAGGTATTGAGCCTCCATAGGTTAGTGGTACGGGAAACATTTGTACACATATAGCTATCGGTTTACAGTTTAATCATATAAACTCTGATAACGCTACTATTATAAGTTTATACAACGAAGGAGATTCTCCAATTATGACTATAGGATAGCAGACAACAACTAGAGGTAGCTCATTCGTAGATTGCTATGTGCAGAAACAAAATGATGCGAATAAAGATGATCTTACAAAATATCACCTAGTGTAGGTTTTCTCAAATTTTGTAAAAAAGAATGGCAACGACTCATACTATGACACCTCTATATATATTGATGGAAGAATGGAGGCGTCATTCTCTAGTTTGTTCAACGCACCATTGCTTGTAAAACAATTGCAGATAAACCCTGCTAACGTTTACATTAACACAATAGATGTTGATTATCTGCCTGTGTCCGATATTGGAGAGAATGGAGATTACGACGTATACCAATATTATCTTAAATATAGATCTGAGATAATTCGCGAACAAGGCGAAGAGTTTTAGCAAGAGCTTATTTTAAAGCAATATTTAAAAAAGTTTAATGTTGGAATAGATGGTCGAATTATTACAGACGGTGCTACAATTAGTGATATCGCTGCAAATACATCAACTCCGGTTCTTGTTATGACGTGCCAAGATAATGGTACTGGAACCCCAATGATATAGAGACTTGAGAAAAATTATGGTGAAGATGGAACCGGTGAAGGATCCGATCTTAATTTCCCTGTATCAATTGAATGGAGTCCAGGAAGGTCTGTATTAACAGAAGTCAAGGTGCCTGATTCATTTACTAATGCGCAGTTTAGGGCGTCGTTACAAGGTTCTTCTACAAAATTGTATAGAGTAAAAAACTTTACGTTGGAAATAGAAAACACAGACCAATCTGAAACAGCTGACGTTTACTTGTATTCTCCTAATTTTAACCAAGATAACCCTGAGACATTTTTACCAGAAACGTAGTTTACATTAAAAGCCGATGTCGTTGATAGCTCTCACTCAAATAACACAACTTGTGGAAAGTTTGTAAACACAGTTTGTGAAAAATTTAGCGACAGTATTAGCGAAGATAGCGTATTTAAGCCGTATATAAAGAACTGCCTTGAGGGATTTCCTATACTTTTGTTTATGCATATTGTTACAGAAGATCCTGATACTGGAAATAAAGATGACGTTTATTACTACTTCGGAGTATATAACTTTAACCTTGGTCGTGAAGCGTATTTCAATCTCGGCTACAAAGATCTTAGAGTATTTGGCGATAAGACTACATTGACTGGTAGTGGCAAAGACTTTGTGTTTTATAAAATAAACAACGATGATAATACGTTGAGAGAAGGTCTTGGTGTTGCTGAAATTTAGGGCGGTTCTAACTATTTTGACTTCTCACAGTATGATCCTACTATATTATTTTAGCAGAACAAAGAGAACGATAACACATATATGTTTGGAGACCTTGTTCATGGATCAAACTTTTCTGAAGCAGAACTGTAGAAATCTATACAAAATCTCGTACAATCAGTAACGCTTGGAGGTGGATATTTGTTTGACTATCTAAAGAAGGGAAGAGGCTCTTATGAAGATGGATATTCTGCAGAAGAGCTTGATGAATCTGGAAACAAAACTGGCAAATCATTAAATATGGTTCCGGATTATACCAAATAGTATCAAAGAAGATCTTCTGGTTCAAGTTGGAAATACGTATTGAAAAACACTATTAGTCCTGGAACATAGAATAATTTAAGAGATCTTTGTATACCAGATATTGATAACAATAGACCATCAGAGTTAAACTTCTAGTCAGTATCGGAGTATTATACAATATGTATGGTTCTTGGTCTTGTTGATAGTGTAATGAAGAACCTTAATATTAAGACGTGGTCTGGCAAGAATACGGCTGGTACAACTTGGGTGACAGCATTCTATGATATGGATACATGTTTAGGTATCAACAATAGTGGTGGTAAAATTTCTTATTTTGCCTTCTCAGACTATTGGGATGGACAATTAAAGAAAACTCAAGACGGTGTTGATTATCCAGATAATGTAAATATATATAGAGACTTTTCACCATCTACACTTGGGTCAAACGGATTCGATGTTCCTTCATCATATTTATTCGCAGTTGCTAAGTATGCTAGATTAATATTTAAGGACGACGAATAGTACACGGTTAACTATCCGCAGGAATTGTATGCAAAATGGAGAAGTAATGTTATAAACAACAAGACTCACGAAGGTATTCTAAAAAATGCTGATTATTTTGTAGATAATTTCTACGCTAATAATCTCGGTTCTATAAATAACCTACTTGTAACATACAACTATAGATCTAAATATCTAGCACTCGATAATTCTGGTACACAATGGAATCCTGTTGATTATCAGAAGTTTAATGGAACCAGAATTAACTATGTAAGAGATTGGTTTAATGGTAGACTGCATATTCTTGATGCATACTTTAATCTTAACTCAAGTATAGGTGTTCCTATACAATATAGAGATAGCAACGGATAGTGGAAAGATTTAAATTTAAGTAGCGATCCAAATGTTGAAAACATCGTATACGATTGTACTTATAATGCCGCAAACTATTCTATACCTATGAATCAAGATGTAATTATCCTTAGAGACATATTCTCTTCAGGAAGTTCTTCTGCTGGTATTCAGCTTGGTGCAAACGCTAGTTTTAAGATTAAATGTCCTAAATTTTCTCCTTTACAGATTACTAAGGCTAACTCAGTTATTGCAAACTATATAATTGGTGGAGATAATTATCAATAGGTCGACATTAAAACAACCGGTGTGCAAGGTGTTAAAGTTGGAGGTTCTTAGCTATGGTCTTATCTTGAAAATATAAATTGGATAGAAGGAAACGCTTAGACTGGTTTGTATATTGGATCTGATAAACTTGAATCAATAAATGGTTCTTCGAATACATTTGGAAGCTTCTCTTTTGATACACCTAGTGTTAAGGAGATTAATTTAACATCTCCTGGTTACACTGCTACACTAACACTTAATGGGGCTGATAACTATCCAAACCTAAGCTCTATTAATCTTAGTGGATCAAAAATGGGTTTAACCGCGAATGGTTTAAATGTAGCAACTGTTAATGTTAGTAATATTAAAAACCCAGGAGCAAGTATTGTTATAACAAACTGTGCTAATATCACCAGTTTTTCTGTAGATAATAGTTAGCTTTAGACACTTCGGTGGTCATAGATATAGGGACAATACAAGAACTTGTCGTTCAAGAATAAAACGAATATCACAAACTTTAATTTAAGCTGTATTGAGAGTGGAGGTAGTTTTACCCTTTATGGTGATAATTCTGTTGAAACTATAACATTACAAGGTTTTGAAACAATAAATATAGACAATTGTCCTAAGCTTAGAACAGTTACAATTACAGAGTATGACAACCATTCTAATGTATAGATTTACCCTAAGAGTATATCTGTAACAAATTGTACACATGGTTAGCTTTGTATTAAAGATAACACTGGAGCCACCGTTGATAATACTGTAGACTTACATAACTCAACACATCTGTAGTCTGTATGTTTCTAGGGTAGCGCTAATATAAAGTACGTCATACTTCCACCAAATGTTACAGCTGCAAATAGTTGTTTCTACAATGTTACAGGCCTTTAGACAATTGATGCAACATCTTTATATATTGGATCATACACATTCTATAACTGCTTTAATTATAAGGGCTTAAACAAGAGCGGAGGATATACGGGATTAAAAGTAAGTTCTGGTACAACGTCTTTGAATAATGCGTTCAACAGAAGTGGTGTTGATCTTAAGTTTGTAGCAAACTTTTTCAAACAAGCAATTCCGAAAGATAACAACGTTACCAACGTATCGCAAATGTTTGCGCAAACAAACGTTAGCTTTAAACAAAGTGACTATAAGGAGTGTATAGTAGAAGGAGTGTTTAAGAGTCCTATAGACGCATCAGTTTTAAATAAAGTTACCAATGCTGATTAGATGTATCTTAATACAGGCGTTAACGTACACTTTAAAGAGCTGTATAACTTCGGAAGTCCATCAGGGTGTTCGTATGCCTAGATATTCAATGCGCATACATCAAGAATGGCTACAGACTGTTTTAAATACTGTATATCAAAGATGACCGCTTGGGGTGGTGACGATAATAAAGGTGATCACGAATTTTAGATACCAATGGACCCAGTTACTGGTAACGATATATCAACATCAGAAACTATATCTGCTAAAGACATATGGAATCCTGATGGCATATCTCCTAGGAAGCTTCGGTCAATATCGGACTTTAATATATCTAGCTCGTATAAAGTTGATTTGAGTGAATTGTTCAACTCTAGTTGGGTGTCATTAGAAACTTTGTATGCAAGCTTCATTGATTGCAATAGCGTAAACCTCAACGGCTTGCTTTATAATCTACCAAGGATAAATAAAATTGAAACATGCTTCTCACAGAGTAGCAGGAGTACTGATGTTGTTGATTTGTGGGAATTTATTGATTGGAATAATTTTGTTCCAAGAAGTTATGGTGGGTTCTTAACCAGTGAATATAGACATGATGACGGATGCTATAACTTTAAAGCCCGTGTTTCGTTGGAGCACTATAGAGATATATGTAATCTGTATATCAAGAATGGTAAAGAAAATCTAAGCAACTTATTCTATAATACAGACATAACAGAAACTGATGGAGACTTAACGTTCGGAAGTACGTCTTCAATAAATTCGAACGCAAAATATATGCGACATACTTTTGATGGCGCTAAGTATGGTGGCGGTGCTTTAAGTTTAGATGACAATTTCTTTGCTAAACTACCTAAAATACAAGATGTCAGATATTGTTTTGCAAATACATCTTTGGCAAAACCGATACCTTTTGATTTCTTTAGAAAGAGATACGATGACATTAATGCGCATATCTTCGTAAAGGTTGGCGATGAGTACAAACCAGCAACTCTACACTAGTACAAATACGGAAGAGCTAACGATTATAAAATCTGGAGCTTCTCGCATGTATTTTATAATGTTAGTCCATCTAGTGGTGCAGAGTAGTTTAATATGACTACAGAAATACCAGATAACTGTGCAAAGAATAATGACACAAGCGACCAGACTGTATATATGGAATACTATACCAGAACACAGGATCCGGAAACTGAAGAGTACACGTATACAAGGCATCATATTGATCACTGTACAGAGCTTACTGATACACAGGGTTTGGAAGGCGGATATTAGGCTTTATACAATCTTGGAAATGATCAAATGTTCACGAATGGACAGGTACCCGATGGAGGTGTAAACAACTTGATTATCCCACCAGATTTCTTTTATTGTGCAGCAACTTCTCATACTTCAGATAGTGGAGACAATGGTACAACAGACTATAGTTATGCATTTGCTAAATCAGAAACATCTAATACAATGGCTGGAATTATACCTGAAAATATTTTCAAGGCAAACAGGAATGGTATTGTGACCGGTGTATTTAACAACCAGGTAGTTATACCTCGTTTGGTAGGTCGTACAACATCTGGAAGTGAAACAATAAATGTATATGTTTAGTATCCTAAAAACTATACTACATATTCTGTTTTGAGTAATGCATTTGGAGCATAGCCTGTTATATTGTAGGATAGTAAAACTAGTACACATACAACATATAATTATTCGTTTGTATTATTTAATGATTCAATACCTTCTACAACATCTACATTAAGCGGTGCGTTTAATAATAACTGCATAATTTATGGTCTAGATAATTATGATGATTATTCTGGAGAGGCTAGATTAAATTTTGCTTGTTCTTATAAGGATGGTAGTCTTACATAGGGTTTTGATATGACTAGATTCCCATCAATTACATTAGACTAGATGTTGTATACAAACTTATTGTGCGTATTAAATGGCCCAATATTTGCTGGTACATATTATATATCTAATTGTAAAATGGCTTCAAACAGTGCAAAGATCGTATCAGCATTTGGTTAGAATATACATAACCATACATCTAAATTTATAATATGGCCTGCAGCAAATAGCAGTATTGTTAACAAGATGTTTGCAGATGTAAATTAGGGTATAACAATATCTTCTGCTAATATTTAGAATTCTGGAGAAAGTACAAAATACTATAAAGAAACTGGAGTAAATGTAATATGAAATTAACATTAAAAAGAATAGCTCTCCGTCCAACTTACACTATAGGTAAACTTTATATAGACGATGTATATTTTTGCGACACCATAGAAGATACTGTAAGAGACCTCAATAAGAATGGAAAATTTGACAATGGGGAGAAAAAGGTACATTCCAAAACGGCGATACCTTACGGAACTTATGAGATCAAGTGGACATATTCACCTAGATTCAAGAAGTATACACCACAGCTGATGAATGTTCCATCATTTGAAGGTATACGTGTTCACGCAGGAAATACAAGCGCTGACACTGAAGGCTGTTTGATTCTTGGCGAAAACAAATAGGTTGGAAAAGTCCTTAACTCAAGAGCTACTATAAACAAGTTTTATCCAATAATAAAGGAAGCTTGTTCTAACGGGAAGGTAACTATTGAGATAAAATGAACAAGGTAACAGGAACATGGCGCGAGAAGATTTAGTATTCAACCGCATGTCTCGCGTTTTTAAGCGGTTAGGTTCTCACCTGGGTGCAGTATTTACAATAGGGTGAAATCTCCACAGGTGTACTAGGGTTTGTAGCACAAACATTAGTTTATTCAGCTAGTATATATGGAGTATCTATTTATATACAAGGTAAGTTTGGTGAGATAAAAACATATTTAAAAGAGTGTTTAACTAATAATGAAAGCAATTGTAATGTAGTAGATATTAAGCAAAATAAAGAACAACTACAAAACGCTGCTTAATGCCATTTGTGGGCTTCTAATAGCCTTTTGTGTAGCGTCTGGTATATTCTACCACAACAAAGCTAATAGGCTCTCACAGGAGCTTAAAATGGCTAATAACAACATCGAAGCCTATTAGGATGCCTTGAACGGTGCCTAGTAGGCTTCTGGTGTTTTAAGGCTAGATATGAAAAAGCTTAAAGATTATAACGATAAGCTTGTGCAGTAGTTGGATTCTGTACGTAAGACAGAAAAGCTAAAAAGCAAAGAAATTTAGGTAGCGGCAACTTAGAAGTAGATTATAAACGTTAATAAGAGTAAGGGGGTAGGGGGTGATATTATAACTATACTTAAAGACTCTGTTTATAAGGATAGTTTACAATATAACAACTTAACTAAAGTATACTATACAATCGGTAAAGATAGTGTTAATATCAAGTTAGATGTATAGAACACTTAGTACCTCTACGTTTATAAGCATAGAGAATATAAAAACAAAAAGAACTTCTTTAAGAGATTGATAACATTTGACTGGAAAAAGAAAGACGTATACAAATACAAAATACATAATACGAATGACATCCTTAAAGAAGATAGTATAAGAATAATAGAAGCAATATGAAGACATTCTCAGCTCGTACATTGATAGATGATATACTTCTTATTGTACGAAATAACAACATAAGTGAGAGTGAGGACATGTCTAGGGATTAGATCTTATCTTGGATAATGCAGTATAAAGCTTATTTGTCTAAGAAAGAAAATGATAAAGATGCTGAGACCGGTGATGACGAAGATCCAGATGATAGCTAGCTATCAACTATCGGCCCGCTTGAACTTATAGACGATCCAAATTCTGGGTCAGAGGACTGTTGCTGCTGTCGTTGTGGTAAACTAAAGAGAACAAAAAATAAGCTGTATACAATGGAGGATAGTAGCGACGACATAGTTAACGTTACTGATGCTAGTGGTTGTGTTATACAGATTATGAGTAAATCTAGAAAGCATTATCATAATTTTAGAAGATACACATATAACGAACCTATGTGTTGGTTTGATGACTAGTACATATACGTTGATGGTAATGGTTCAGAAAACTTTAAATACATATACGTTACAGGAATATTCGACCCGACACAAACAGCTGGTAGTGAAGATGATATAATGATACCTGGATGGATGATACCAGATATTAAAAAAGCTATCATGATTAACGAATTAGCGTTTATGCTTAAGAGGCCTAGTGATGATAGTAACAACTCAACATTAGCAAGCGTTAAACCAAATGGTCCTCAAGATAAGGAAGAATAAGAAAAGCTATACAATAGCTGATATATATAGAGACTACATTAAAAAGAACGATGTAGAGCTTAATTACGCGCGATATAAGCGCATTATAGACGAATTTAATAAAGTTGTCAAGGAAGAGATTTTAGAGCGCTCACAGCCCTTTAAAATGCCTTATGGGCTAGGCACTATATGCATAGTAAAATATAAACCAAAGAGCTACTCTAGTTAGTCATTGTCTACAGATTATAAATCAACAAAGGAAGTAGGCAAAAGGGTTTATCATTTAAACGAGCACTCTAATGGATATAAATATAGATTATATTGGTCGAAAATACCCAGGATGTTTTCTGATAGATATAAATACTAGCTATGCATGGTTAGAGAAAACAAAAGGCACCTTGCTCAACTTATATTTAATAAACAAGATTATATAAATATAGATGATATACAAATATACAAAATGTGAGTCAGTTATAGCTAAAATTATGGCTGACTCAAACATGCAAGAAAAGAACATACGTATTACAGATATACGAGAATGGATCTTTGAAGCTGTTGAGAAGATTGGTGCTCCTGTATAGTATGTATAGAAAGAGTCTGGTGAAGATTGCGTTCCAATATTTGAAATACACGAACATCAAGTTCCAATACCAGAAGACTTAGAGTCATTGACAACTGTAGCCTATTCAAACAATGGAACAAATTGGGTATAGGCACTAAAAGACGAAAGCTCATTTAAGTCTAAAGCTAATACAAAGCATATACATCACTATCATCCAGAACAACCGGCTGGAGTAATGCTGCCAACACATAGATCATAGCTTCTTGGCATCAATGGTAGCACTGCACTAATGGATGCTATTAGAGACCATAAGGTAGATGTTCCTACATACTGGATCAAGCCAGGCTGGATAGTCTTTAATAAAGACAAGGGCTTTGTTAAATTGTCATACAAGGCAATAGCTACAGATGAAAGGGGTTACCCACTTATCCCAGACTTAGCTTCATATTAGGAAGCTATATACTGGTACGTAATGATGAAGTTAAGCTTTCCAAAGTTCCTTAGAGGATCGCTTGGTGGAAAAGCTAGATATAATTAGAACACATACTTCTATATACAGTAGCAGTGGAATTTCTATAGAAACCAGGCTTACGCTGAGGCAATGATGCCAAACGAAAGTGAAATGCTTACTATTAAGAACGAGTGGACTAAGCTTATACCAGAGTGGGATGATGATGAGAACTTCTTCAATAACACTGGAAAGAAATAGTTGAACTTTAACGATTACTGCTATGGTTACTGATAATAATTCTTAGGTAAATAGTTTTGTGGCTGGAATGGATAGTGATTCTTCATTAGATAAGATTACGGATGACAAGTATCTTGAAGCTAGAAATGTAAGAATTACAGCATATTACGATGCCGGATCACAATAGAATTTTAAAGGAGCGTTAAAGGCTATTAACGGAATCACTAATGTTGGCTATCTTCTTTAGGAGGGTGTTGAAAGAATACTTGGCGCAGGATCAATAAGATAGTACGGCTACATTATATACATATCGTAGAAAAATGATTATCCAGAATTATGTATTGCTAGATTTACTAATAAAATTGGTAATGGTGATGATGGTAGTCAAAAGGTTACAGATATAGACGATCTTTGTGTTATATTTAGGTCTAAGCTTATAGATTGGCCAAAAGACAAAAATTAGTGGCCTAAAAAAGTATCTACTGTATGCAGGTTCGAATCAGATTAGTTGGTAAAACTTTATGTTGCAACTGGATTTAATCCTATATTACAATTCAATCTTACCAAAATATACTCTGACGAAAAAGGTGATTATAGTAAGTATAATATTGATACTCAGTCTTGTTATCCAAAAATAAAGTTTTACAAGCCATGTTTTGACAAATATATATCTGGTTCATTAAAACCTGCATAGATTTGTTATTCATATTAGCTGTATAATGATTTTGGTTAGGCCACACCAATGTCGCCGTAGTGCTAGATGATTCCTGTGATAAATACCGATAATTCAAAAACCGACTTAATGAATATTAGGGGAATAGAATTCGGTGATACATCAACATGCGGTATTAGGATAACTATAGAAATTAGTGATGAGGCTAAACTGTTTGATAAAATAAGACTGTTTAGAATCAATATGCAGAAAACAGGATAGACTCCAACTGTTGAAATATGTTATGACGCTAAACTTGAAACAACTTCTCCAAAGGCCGGATAGAACATGTTTGTTTTTGAAGATACTGGAGCGCAGACATTTGGAAATTTGTCACTAGAGGAATATAATAGTATAAATGGTATTTATATAATACCTAAGATTATAGAAAGTAAGGATGATATTCTATTTGCATCAAATGTAAAACAAAAACAAACATTCTTGGATACCGATCAATTTAAAAATTGGGATTCTAGAGCATTTAGGTGTGATAAAGATGGTGTGTTCAAATTTAAAAGATAGTTTGGAGATACTATAAAATTCAGATATGACGAACTTGATGAAGTTTCCGAAAACACTAACCAGGATTACATTGAGGCGTACAACGAACACAACGATGTCAACAATCATATAGACAATCCTTGCTTATTTGATAGTGATGGTTATTATGGAGGGGTCGGAAAAAATGTAAGCTGGAGATTTGTTGTTGCATTAAATCCGCTTGATACATCTAGTGCACAGCCTAATGGAATAGGAACTGGAGAGAGTGTTATATGCAGAGGAAATATATATAGTTCTAATGATTGCTGGTTTATTAAGAAAGATGGTTCATATGATACTGTTAACATTTAGAAGATATCTAACGAATAGGGTAGAATTGATAACAAGTTCTTATTAAAATCTCTAAAACGTAATGAATTGTATAGATATGGTATAGTGCTATATGATAAGTACGGCGTAGCTTCCCCTGTAAAATGGATAGCTGATATACGTACTCCAGATATGTGGGACCGTGGGTTCTAGACATTTTTATCTCATACTAATGTAAAGACTTATTATAATTCTGCGCAATATATAGATCTATCTTCGTTTCCTTTAGGCGTTGCATTTAATGTTAAACACTTACCAGAAGGATGTACTGGGTACGAGGTAGTTAGGTGCAAGAGATCTTTTAACGATATAGCTGGATTATCTTAGGGAATTATAAGTAAGCCTATTGTCGAGTATATTTGTGAAGGAACTGATAAAACAAAGTCCAATTTATACTTCCCAACAGGATTGATGACAACAGCTCACGTAGCCCAGGGTACCGACTTTGGATATATGGGTAGCAACTATAATCCATCAAAAGATAACGGAAGAGAATACAATGGTAGAACATGTGCTACAAACTTTGGTAACTATGAAACATTCCAGTTTGTATCGCCAGAAATATTATACCAGCCTTCGTCCATGAAGTCTACATTCTCAACTGGAAATTATTATCTTGAGCAGCTTAAATATATATTTGGATCAAATAGCAAGCAGAATACACTTTCTTCAAAGTATTACGATAGTTCTAAAGACTTGAAAGAAATTCCGGTTGATTATGGTGATAAATATTTGTTCGGCATAGCTAACCAAAATGCTAATTTCTTTCTAAGGAATGATGGTTGGAGTAACTATTATTACGATGGAAACGGAGAGGTGTACAAACATGAAATGTATTATATAAAAATGCCAACAGTGCTAGCAAGAGACTTCTTTATGAAAGGAGAAGCTTATTATAGAAGCGGCGGTGCATACGTGTGGGACATGTGGTATCCATCTATAAAAAATAACGATAGAATACAATATACATCACATCATGCTCCACATATAAGATATATTGATTAGTATTTCTTTACTAATATAAAGTTGTACGAACAAGGTGAGAAGTTGTTTAATTATAGTGTAGATTATGAAAAACCACTCTCAGATACAAAGCCAACAAAAATAACCTATATTAAAGACTCAAAGAATAAATAGAAAATACACGATTTTAATTTAGCTTCAGAATTAAATTGGAACGAAGTTATAAAACATGTGTATTTAGAAGAGTCGAAAAAAGAAGGGTCTGGTGCGCCAGGATGGAAATACGTTGGAGAATACTCTAGTCATATTGATACTATTGCTGGTGTTCAATATTGCAACGTTATGTATTGGGGAGCTGATACCGCTTCTATAGAAACCGGTGATGATGATTGGACCATTAAAGGAGACTTTACAAAAGGAGGTAGAGACATGGAGGATAAACTCCCAAAAATGTCAGGCTAGTATACAGAGGGAGGCAAAGGAACATATCTGTTGTATTTCCCGTTTAGTACTGGTGGAAGAACCGCTTTGATCAACGTAGAAAAGCCAGACAGCTCTACAACGAATGACGACAATCATCCTATAGGTTCAGAGCTTGGTGCCAGATCCTACTTAGCATGTAGATTTAATCAAGATTCAAATCACTTTTATGATGGAGAGTAGTTTAATTCTGTTTATGAAGAAACTAATAGGGGAATAGATTTAGTTGGGCCAGATTCTAATCGTTTTGTAAAAGAGATGCCAGCAGGAAGTTTGCTTGGAACAAGCTTGTGCAACATCAGGAAGAACGTAATACCATATGGTGGACACAGTATAAAAGATATAGAGAATTCTGTATACGGATCAACTGGATAGTATTTCACAGTTGAAGAATCTGGTGAATGGAATTGCGTATTTGATGGTGATGTGTACATTACATTAATGGATTACACCTCCGCTCATAAGGCCATTGTTACATATGGTGGCTTTACTGATGACGCCAAGCATAGATAGATTGGAGATTACAAAACTTCCTCATAGTTAATATAGTATTCTGTACCAGTTGAATCATCAATAAACTATTTATTTACAAGCGGATACGAGTTCTCCAAGAATTTTTAGAACGAGTATAATACGTATATATAGGTTGAGCCAACAAATATTGATGGATTGTATCAGTAGGATCACCCAGAATATGCATACAATACAGCATATGGCGCTGAGAATAATAGTGTTGTAAAAGCTGCTTTTGATTCATCTAATATTCAAGACTTTAATAAGTGCATTGACTTTAGAACCTATCATTCTTTAATGAAGGAAGATAATGAACATATTGATAGCTGGTGCAAATTCTAGAGCTCTAATTATCTTGATGCAGATAGTAGATACGGATAGATAACAAACCTTAAAACATTTAATAACTACCTGTTATTCTGGCAGCAACTTGCTACTGGTATATTCTCTGTAAACGAACGAGCATTGTCAGAAAGCCCTAACGGTGCAACTCTGATACTTGGAACTGGAGGAGTGCTATCTAGGTACGACTACTTAGATACATCCGAAGGCATGCATAAAGACGAATACTGTACAGCAACATCAAATACAACGTTATACTGGTATGATAGTCACAACAATACTATAAAGGCGTACTCTGGAAATGGTATTATACAACTTAGTAAACTTTCTAGCTCTTAGAATATATTGCTCAAATATAATGATGATTCTCATCTACCATTACTGTTCTACGATAATAAGAATAATGAGATCGTTAGCAATGTACTTAAAGATGATATGTCTATAGCATTCAATGAATATATAAAGGCGTTTACATCTTTGTATACTATACCTTTTGATGAGAGCGTGCAGTTTAATAATGGCGTATACTTAATAAAGAATAATTAGGGCACATTGGATGTTGCTCAATGGGATGCATATAACGAATATACTAGAACATGGAATAATGAGATATTGTATTCTTCACTCTTATATATTGTAAATAAGCAGCCATTAGTTACAAAGGTGTTTGATAATTAGGAAATAGTAACGCCTTGCGATGAATGTGAATTAGCAGATATGTCTAACCCATATTTTTAGATGCATCACGAATATATATGGGAAACGGATTATACTAAAGCTGACAGTACGCTTGAAGATTAGGTAACAATGAGAGAACATAATTACAGGTTTGCTATACCAAGAGAAACTAATTCTGGTATGTACGGATCAAGGATGAGGGGCAAATATTTATTGTGTTCTATTAAAAACAACAAACCTAACACTAATGTGTCAGTGTAGTATATATTAACTAAATTTAGAACATCATGGAGCTAAAATAGAGAAAAAAGATAAATAATATACCAAAATTTAATGATGGAACAGATTTAGCTAGCAGTGTAAATAGTATTGGTGGAGATATAACTGGCATGGGAGCATACAAACAATAGCTTACATCTTTACCAACCAAAGAAGAGGTAACATCAAAATTTGCTGGTGTTAATTTATAGCCAAAAGGCAACGTCTTTAAAGCTATTGCTAGTTAGGTTGCCCCATCTATTATTTCCAATGTGATAGGTGGAGCGTTTTCGTAGAGTAGCAAGTTTACGGATGACACGTCTAATACAATTAGAGACTTTGGGTCAGCAATAGGTGGTAATATTCCCGGTCCATACGGCTAGGCAATATCTGGTATTACAGGAATTGCTGCAGATGCTGTTGGTATGTGGAATTATAAGCATAAAACTGAAGATATGTATGCTGAAGCTGGTGTAAATCAAAATAATGTTGGCGGAATCAGTTATACTACTCAGAATTATGCTGATACTAGAAACGCATATAAAGACGTGAAGAGTACCGCTTAGAAAAACACAATTGGCATGGGCGTGAAAGGAGCAGTTCTTGGCTCAGCGTTAGGACCAATAGGAGCTATAGCAGGTGGCGTGCTAGGTGGCGTTCTTGGTATATTTGGTGGAAGAAAAGCCAAGATAAGGCAAAAGAGAATAAACAGAAACGCTACAATGTAGACCAATACAATAAATAGATAGTAGATGTCATACGCTGATACAGAAAACCTGCAAAATAGATACTATCAGAACAATAGAGATACCACAGGAGATATCGTATATGGTGCAAATAGAGGTAAAGATTTAAAGAAACGTGCAATAAGATGAAAACAAACAAAGTATGGACACCTAATGGATATTAGTAGGGTCCAGTAAATAGCTTAGTTGGTAAAGGTGAGTCCATAATTGATTACACGAATGGAACTGGTACACTTGTAACAAAAGGAAAGACTGGCGTAGATAATTAGCCAAGCTCTGTTAAAATGGATGATGATAATGTCATAGCTGGAAACGATATAGACTGGAGTAACGGAATGAAGTTTTCAGATTAGGTGGCACCTCTTACAGCTAGATTACAAATGTATAACAATATGGAGAAAAAGGTTAATAAGAAACCAAATTTGAGCTCATTATCTAAATAGACAATTTAGCTTTAGAAATCTTAGATCGATAGAGCTAAAGCGCCTATTTTAAGTGCAATGAAAAAGATAACAGATAGGCAGTAGGCTTAGCATGATGTTGAAAATCAATACAACGAAGTTCCAATGTACAAAAAAGGTAAGTCTGAGTCGTCTGGTAAGAAAGCTGGATTTTTTAATAATCTATGGAATTCTGTAGGAGACTATTTCGGTAAATAGAAAACTGGTGATGGAAAAGTACCATAGTCATGGCTTATTAATGGTAGGCTGATACCAGCTATAGCAGAAGCCAGGATGCTTTAGCATTGGAAGAATGAATAGCCAAAGATGCCATCTATATATGCTCCCAACAGATATGCTAACTCAGCGTTGTCTGCTTTAAACAGATTAAGTGTAGATCCATATAGCTAGATATAGGCTTTAAACGATAAAGAAAGACAGGCTTATTATGGTATATAGCAGAATGGTGGATATACTGGTGGGTAGAGATAGGCTGCTAGAGTTGCACTTGCGTTAGGAAATGCGAAGACGGCTGCCGATATATTGAATAACACATAGTTGTAGAATAATGCGTATAGACAGAACTGGGCAGAAGCTGCGCTTTAGGAAGGAAGTCAAGATGCATCAAGAAGATAGAGTGCTGCACAGTATGCTTGGGATGCTTATAATAGAGCACATGGAGCGAAGACAAAGGGTATTGAAACACACTTGGCTAACCTTGGTGCAATGTGGCAGAAGTACTATGCTGATAAGATCAAAAATAAACAGTATGAAGATATTCTTAATATATATCAGCAGGATGTAGATAATAAGAAAGACGCATTAAAAACTATATACGGTATAGGAGTAGATGGTTCAAAAGGTGCAGCATCAAGTGGATCTACAAATAAAGCAAGCAATGCATCTGGATCAGCTTCTATTAATTATAGAAACATAGCTCCAGGTTGGACACCTAGCCAGTATTAGTTGCTTTCCGGATCACCTAATATACCTTATTAGGGCACAGGAGTAAACAGAGGTGTACTTGATTTAAAATACGGTGATTATTCTTTAAATAACTTAAAGGCGCCATATGGGAAGTACTGGTACATAGATCCGGATAAAGTTGCTGATTCTGCAAAGTATACAAGAAATTGGGCAAAGTCAAAAGAATAGTATTAGAGAGGTGCTTTTGGTACACCGTATGAGAGAATTAATTTTTCTAGCGATTATACTGGAGGATTTGGTCCTAATGGATTATTCTTGCCAACATGGGCTGGAAGTACATTTGATTATAACCCATATAATATAACTAGCTTAAGATTGAGAAAATGATAGGAATGTATGACGAACCAGTAGCGGTGCCTATAATCGACCTACTGGATAGCAACATGATGTCATAGTACATTAGTGCTGCAAGAGAACAATACAATTAGGCTGTACAAGAACAGAAAGAGTTCGCTAAGGAATTCGGTGAGTTATATGGGCCTAATGCTAATGTAAATAAAGAGTTTTACGATATCACAAGGGGAGCTGTTAATAAAGGATTAGATTACCTCTATTAGAACGGAATAGATCCCATTAGATCAGCAGAAGGAAGAGCGTACATAGCTAAAATTATCAGAGAAAGACCATATGCGGAAATAGCTAACCTTAAAGCTTAGAATGAGTCAATGAAGACTTATTAGAGATATAGAGCAGAAGCTATGCGTAATGGTACGTATGATCCAGATTTTGAAAAGTTTGCACTTGGAGGCAAGACTCTTGAAACGTGGGATCCATCTAAAGACGGAATGTGGACAAGAGAAGCTCCTTCTAAATATTCTAGCTTAAAAGATTGGACAAGCAATCTGTTTGACAACATGTAGCTGGAATATGATCCAGAGTTAACAAAACAAGCTGGTGGAATGTATCAAGTATATTCTAAATCTCCAAAGAAGATGTAGTAGATTCTTGATGCGAATATAAAGGATATGATAAAATCTGATTTAGGAAGATATTACCTTGATATGTACGGAGGTGACACAGACGCACTTAAGGCTGATATTATCAATCGTAACAGAGAGTATACATAGATTGATAGACGTCCAGATCAAGTTTAGATACATCTTAATGATCAGAGATTCCAGGCTGCAGAAGCTGCTAAACAGAGAGCGTTTCAGCATAGTTAGAATGAGCTTAATAGGAAGAATTAGCGTGATATTGCCGCAGCTAGAGGCGCGGATAACTCTGGTGCAAATGGACAGCAATCTCCATTATAGTGGTCTACTAGATCTGAAAGAACGTCATAGAGATAGAAGGATAACTAGGTTATGACAAACTTATTTGGCACTATGTAGAGAGTATCTAAGTATTGGCAAGACAGAGCTAATAACACAAAACTTTCTGCTGCATAGAGAAAATAGGGAAGAGATCATGCTGCATGGTGGAATAATGCCATTAAGCAGGCTGAAGTTAATCCTAATTCTCTTATGAAGAACGGCCTTGTACAGGTTGATGAATATGGGCAATATCAGCCATCTAGAAGACTTTTGAACGCAGATGGTTACGCAAGCTATACAAATGTTGGAACATTCAATGATCCTAAGAAGCTTGCTTAGGCTGCCGACAAACAGTATAGTGGATATATGTACAAACCAACTGGTGGTTCCGCTGAGCATAAGGTTCTTTTAAATAAGTTTGCAGGAACAGAAAAACCATAGCAATTTGAGCTAATGCAGAATAAACATCTTGCAGTAAATCTTAAGGACTCTAACCTTAGATATTCTCCTATAAGAAGAATAAATGCTACCGGCAACAAGAGGCTTAGATACGCCACCACAATGCGTAAGTTTGACAGATGGCTTAAGAGCGGAGCAGCTGGTAGAGGTGCTCTTGTAAACGAGGATCTTAATGCAGGATGGATACCAGGCAAGCGAAAGTAGTTCGATATAGCTGGACATGTTACAATTACCGGTAAACAATTCGGTGAGTTCTGTATATCAATTGGAGCCACTTCTGATAATGATAAAGCAAGAGTAGCATCAGAACTTGGTCTTGATGCATTTGATGCAGCATCTAAGCCTGTAACAAAGAAAGAAAAGGTTGGATCTGCTACATATTACTAGGTTCCTATGACTAGAACTATCCAGAATAATGGTGCGTTTAAAATAAGAGATATAAATACAGATATCAATAAATAGGAATTCGGATCTAGTAATGCATTTAAGATGGCTAATGATGCACAAAATTCTTCATTAATGATAGATTAATAAAATATTATGGCAAATAAAAATAAAAAGACGTTTACATACAACTAGGCGTATAGTAGAGGAGCTTAGATAGCGTAGGATTTACAGCGTAGTGTAGCACAAAGAAGTGCTGACTACGCCGCTCCTTATGTTGAGGGGAGTATGGGCGCCTATACAGATGTCAGCGATTTTAACAATATGACATTTCCTGCGTATACTACGCTAGATAAACAGGGTAAAGCTGTTGTGAACCAAGAAGAAGATAATAGCAGCTCTCTTGGAGATTTCCTTTTAGGGGATTCTTGGGATTTAAGTAAAATGAAAGAGAGATGGGATAAATTCTCTTTCAAGGATATGTATAGGCTTACATTCGAGAAAGGGTATGGAGCCTACGTAGATTCTAAAGAAAAAGAGCTTGATAATGTTGCTTTCCAATAGAGCTCTCTAAAAATAGCTTAGGACTACAATAACCTTCTAAAACAAAGAGAGGGTCTCATAAATCAATACAAAGCCTTTAAGGGTCATGGGTACGCCTCAAAGGAATAGACTAGACAATTATAGGATGCTATTATAAAGGTAGATGATCAAGTTAAGAAATACCAAGATTTCTTTAAACAACATAAGAATGACGATGTATTTTTAGATTTATTCTACGATACAAATAAAGCTGGTGCTAGCGATTATTTAGCTGCTCTTAAAGATAATACATTAGTCACTCATTAGTAGTTTAATACCAATGGTATTCTTGGTACTATAAATAATGCATTAAAATACACAGCTGGTACATTATCTGAAGGCCTTGAGAATATAGCACTTACTACATAGAATGCTATAGGTAAGGTTCTCCCTTAGGCAATTGGTGGCGATAAAAATGGAACATTTATTAAACGTGCTATAAAGAGTGGCACTAGTAATTACGATAATTTATTTGAAGGATATTCAACAAAAGATGGATCACAATTATTGTAGACAAAGATAAATGCATTAAAAACTGATCTTGACAGAGAGTAGAACAAGAAGGAGATTTCGTTAAGATCAGCCATAAATCAATATAAAAATGGTAATTGGCTATTTGATCCTAAGAAGATTAATCCGGAATTTAGAGACCTTTAGAATCAGAATAGAGGCGGTTTGATTGGTTCTATTATCGACCCTACGCAATGGGGTTATTCAGTACCAGAGATAGGTACATCATATAGCGATGCTGCAAGTTTCGCAGGAATGATAGCAACTAATGCTGGTGGTGCATTAGCTACAAAAGCAGCCGTTAAATTTCTTACTAGAAAGATTCCTGGACTAGGCGCCGTACTTACTGCTGAAGATATGGCAAAAGCTTTTAATTCTGCAGAAAATGCAGAGCAGGTTGCTAATGCATTAAGTAGAGTAGAAACTGCTAGAAAAATAATAGGTGGTTCTACTGCTGCAGCTGGAATGTATTGGACAAAACAAATGCGCCAGTCGGAGACTAATGGTGAAGCTATAAATGCTTTAGCACAACGAGTTTTGGATTCTTCATATAAAACAGATGTAGATTTTAACAAGGTGTTTAATGCCGTCGATTAGTATTCTAAGCGTATAGGCGTAAATTCAAAAGACCTTGATTAGCTTGAAAAAGTAAAGCTCGCATTAGCTTACAATATACCTACAGGTGATGCTAACTTCGATAAGATTAAAGTAGACTCTAGAAAGGGTTTGGCTAAGCTCATAAATGATAATAACGCAATGGCATTCGAGGATTATTTACAAGCTTTACCTTTTATGGATTATACGAGAGGAGTGATATCTAAGGCTGCTAACAACGTGTTTTCCAGAGCTCCAAAGATGTACATACAGAATTAGGTACTAGATAAGGCTACAAAAGCTGCTGCTACAGGAGTGATAGACAATGCTATAGATAGGGTTGCTATGAGTAAATTTAGCAATATAGGCGATAGACTTAAATTTGTTCATGGTTCAAAATATCTTGCAAAGAAATTTGAAAGAGCATTCCCTCTTGCTACATCCGAGGCTCTTGAAGAAGGTAGACAGTAGTTACTTACATCTAGATTTGAAAGAGGAGAATATGATAATTACTCAACAGGTGAGTCTTCTTTTTATTTGCCAAGTGTATTTGATAACCAGTTCTTAAACGCAGATGCTGCAGCAGCTTATCTTGGAATATCATCCGGAGACCCAGATAATGGTGATGCAGAGTTAAGAAGGTCTATGGAAATAGGAGCTATGACAGGATTACTGTTCAGAATTCCTCATAATATTAAAAACCTATTAACTCCATACAGAGAAGGTAGTACTAGCCCTTTTAGCTCAAGCGATAAGTATAGTTTGAGAAATACTGTAGCATAGCTTAGAAATGATAATGTTATTCGTAGCATAGCTGCTAATAACTATCAACTTGCGCAAGATAATGATCATGTAGGAATATTCTTTGACGCATTTAGTAGAGCTGGCGTAAATAAAGATAGATTATAGACAGCTCTTGATGACATGAAAAAGTACAAGGGCTCTTTGTTGCAAGACGGCTCAGATAGTTACATAGAGAATGATAAAGAGCTTCTTAATGCTGCGTGGTTTGCGTACAACAACAAGAACCTTGAACAGTCTATGAAAGATCTAAACATTTCTAGAAATAGTGAAGATCATAAATAGCTCGTACAAGCGGCTACTAGAGTCATGATAGACTCTAATAACGCAGCAAAAGATTCCGAGAAAGCTAGAAACAATATTGATTCTATAATAAATAAGACTGTACAGGATTACGAAAATGCTACATAGGAGAACAATCCGGCGCTATTTAATATTATTAATAAAATAAAGCAGGACTACCAGAAGTTTAATGAATCTATAAACGCTAGAAGAAATCAATTCAAGAACTCTGAAGAAGGAAAGAAAGCTGGTCAAGAGTGGATCGATAAGAATGAAAGCTATTATGAAGACGATTCACAAAGAACGTCTTTGGATAAGGCTATCGAAAACGTAATGGGTGAACGTGATGAGTTCAAGGTTGATTCAGAGAAAGAGTATACATAGTCTAGACTTGAATCAATATTCAGCTATAGAGAGTATAAGGCAGCTTAGAAGTTGGCTAAAGATTTAAAGGATCAAAAAAGAAGACTTTAGTTAATATCTAACGAAACAGGAACTGATATCAATACTGACAAGCTTACCGGTATGATTGATTACCTTGATAAGCTTATATAGAACAGAAAGAATAAAGTAGAGAATTCTAAAGAGATATTAGCATACAACGAAAAAGTTGATCTGCTAAATGCTTCTATAAGCGACAAAAAGAAACAGCATAAGAAGATAACCTATGACTCCATCTTTAAAGATTACCAAGACTTTGATAACCAAGACGAGATAGATAAAGCTTACTAGGCATTCCTTATAAATGATGCTTTGTTCAACGTATTGAGACCAATGTCCGTAGCATTTACTACAGGATAGGTTGATCCTAGGTCCGTATACTTCTCTAGAAGAGAATAGAACTGGAGCGAATTATCTGATGAGCAAAAGTCTGAGTTTACTAAGAAAATACAAGGCTTGTACTAGGAGCAAGGAAAGCAAGCTCCAACAGATGCTCAGATTAGAGCGGCGTACTTAAACGAGTAGAACAAGAAGAGGGATGCTATAAAAAACCTTTCTAAGAAATATGCAGAGTTAAGAGAGAAGATTGAAGGTAACGACGATATATCAAATATGAGCATGGATGACATTGCTCGCCTTACTGATATGGAAATAGAGGCTGCTAGAGATCTTATTAGCTCAGTTCTTGCTGACAAAAAGAATCGTATGCGTATAGCTCGTAGAGAATGGAATCAAGAAAGACCACTTACACCAGATGATGTTTAGCAAGCTTAGGAAGGTACTGCTGACGAAGAAGTAACTCAGAGAATTAAAGATCTTGCCGGCGAGCCTAAGAGTCCAGATGTTGAGAAAGAAGCTGAAGATATGAATGTGCAGCCAATATCTTAGGATAAGTCTGTGCTTGACACATCTGAGCTTGATGCAGCTATGGATAATTCTCAGCAAGGTTCTACAGAAAATGAAAGAAATCTCGAAGATGCCTTAGGTATGAGTCCTGCTGAAGATAAATAGCAGCAGAAGCTTAGAGAAAAACAATAGAAGCAGAAAGCCAAAGAGGAATAGCAATCAGATTCTACTGATTTTACAGATGAGAAAGATGATAATGATAGCGACGAATTGCCACCTGTACCAGACAATGTAACAATTAATGGCGATGGAACTGTAACTGTAAAGCCAAAGGAGTCTCAAGAAGCTTAGTAGAATAGTACAGATACAGGTGTTTAGGACAATACGGAAACATAGCCAGAATAGTCTGATGTGCAAGAAGGTGATGAACCAGAAGGGGAAGATAATGATGATTCTCCAGACTTGACGCCAGATAAAAATACTGCTGATACTGGTCTTAATGTTGAGCGAATTTAGGATGACCAGGACTTTCCTGACGATAATCCAGAGGATGACAACAAAGAAGGCAAGACTGCGTAGGTTCTTGATCCTAAAGATATTGATGCAGAAGATACGCTTAATATAGAAAGTCCTTTAGAACACGAAGAGCCAGAAGTGTTACCTAAGAAGTATGATGACAACGGAACTCTAAATATAGAAGATCTTCCAGAAAAGTTAGATGTAGATATACAAAGTGAATCAGATACTCTTAGCGATATGGATAATCCAACTGAGCCAACTGATACATCTGGAGCATATGACGATAGAAAACCTAAGCCATGGGCTGTATAGGAGTCTGAGGACATAGAAAGAAGATATGTTGATCATACATTCTTCTATAGACCTGATGCAGAAGAACCTATGAAGATAAAGGTTAATGGAAAGGATGTTAAGTTGCCAGAAGGATGTACTATTGGTACTGGTGCAGAACTTGCACAGAAACTTACATAGAAAGGATGGTTTGAAAAAGCTGATAAGTTCTATGTTGTATCGTAGATGCAGAAATACTAGGAAGAAAATCTTGGTGACGAAAGAGATTTGTTCACAGTATCTTTAGCCATAAGGGATGGCAATAAAATATATTTTTCTGCACTTAGAGCGTTAGGATAGTATCATGACGAGTATAAGAAAAACACAGACATAGATCTTTCTAATGAGCTCGCTAATAAACTTAAATTTATAGGCGTCGACATGGATGCCTACAAGGACAATCTGTTTGATATAGTGAAAAATTATTACTTGCTTCATAATAATTTTGATCAATCTCTTCTGGAAAACGATGATAAGCTTAATAATGAAGTAGTAGATTGGCTCAATAATATGCATAAAAATGATCCGGAAAAAGCCAATTAGATACGTTTGTATATAGACGATGTTGCTAGAAAGAAGTCTGCTCTTCCAGGTAAGGTTCCTTTGACAAATAATTAGGTTATACAGCAAATCTAGAGACTTAGAGATAATAGAAACGCTATAATTGAAGCATATTGTACATTTAAGGATGGTAAGTATATAATACCATAGACTATTAGAACTGATGTAAAGCCGCAAGAAGCTAGTATAAGTAATGGTAAAATACAGACTAGACCAAAACTTGAAAATAACCTTGTTGATTTTAGGCCCCTTACGGAGAAGGATTTGAATCTTGGTATTCCTTCTGATCCAGAAGAGCTTACAATGAAGCTCGAGAATGGTGTTATAACACTTGGTTATGGTACTGGAGTTATGGCTGATGAAGGAAATAGATTTCTTATTCGTAATCTCTACAATCCTTCTGGAGACACAATAGACGGTAAAGGTTATTCTGGTAAATTGTACTTTACAATAACCGGTCCTAGTGGATACGTCGTTCCTGTAATGCTTAGGGAAGAAAGATTTAACTAGGTTTAGGATAAAGATGGAAAGATGTAGTTTATTGATCCTGTTAATATGTAGTTAGCTATAGATCCAAATACAGGAAAGATAAATAGAAATGCTCCATTATCTATGGCTGAGCTTATACTATATATGGTTACTGGTAAGATTAATCCAGAAGAATTTGAAGGAAACCAGGGACTTATTGCAGATTTGCTTGCGTTAAGTGTTCATACTACGTTTGCTACTAAAGCTGACAAAAAGCACCCTTATTTAGCTTCTAAGTAGTTCTATTTCGACGATGAGAAGAACTAGCTTGTGTTAACCAAACCAGGCACTAGATAGGATTTAAGACTGTCTATGGATTAGTTATTTGGCGATTAGTCTGAGAAAACAAGAAGGTCTACTATTAGATATATAGCAAACAATTTACACTGGAATACAGATAAAGAAGACATGGTTGAACATTTTAATAAATCTATGCCTAAATTATCTGCGTTCTTAAGATAGTATTTTGAAGATAATCCAAAAGCTAAGTCATATAAATTCTTTGGTCTTAATCAGCTCGAATTTAAGAGAGATGAGTTGTTCTCTACAAATAAGAATGGTTAGCTTAATCCTAAAAAGGTATCACTTGCTGCATGGATGATAAATAATGGCAAACTTCTTACAGACTTAGCTCCACAGCATTTCTATGCCCCATTTATATATTCTGACGGAGTACAGGCTTCAACAAAGAAGAAGGCTGTAGCAAAGGTGAAGAGAGAAAGTAAAAAGTAGGAGAATCCTAGTGTAATCGAAGCTGAAGCAAATATAGCCGCAAAGAGGTTTACTGATGAAGCTATAAGCAGAATGTAGAGTAGATATAAGAGCGACTCACAGAAGCAGAAGGTTACTAAAGATGATTTCCTGGTTCTTTCAGATGAAGTTAGAAAGTCTGTGCTTGACAACTATAGAAAACGTGGAATATACGATATAGTTGTAATGGATGTTCTTAAGGAAGATGTGGCAGGCAAGTCGCTGAATGAAGTTAAGCGTATTATTGCAGAACATGTACAGAAATACGTAGACTATGCTAATTCCTAGGAAGGCTAGAAGTTTGATGTAAAAGACCTTACTTTTGTATCTGATACTATGCTGAAGAACATTGCAAGCAAAGGTTATGTTCCTATACTTAATGTTGGAGTGAATGGAAAACTTCATATAAATGCATAGGATCCATTGTCTATACTTCGTAACAGCAAGGTTAGACAGGATGGATATACTGGAGTATTCTCTAAATTCAAATCAAAAGGAAAGTTTGATGAGAAAGCTGCTAGAAAATGGCTTAGCGAAAAGCTTGGATTAGATGAGACTAAAGTGGTCGTTCTTGACGGTGTTCTTAAAAGCTGTGAAAATAGTAAGGTATATGGTATCACAAGTCTTGCAGCAGATTATATAGACAGGTAGGTAAACGGTGTTATCACTTTATCTAATGAGGCTGGATATGGTATTCATTATCATGAGGCATGGCACTACGTTAACTTACTGTTAAATAACAAAGCTCAGAGACTCAGATTATATGATGCTTACATTAAATCACACAACTTAAAGAATATCACATTTGGAGAAGTTGAAGAGTTGATGGCTGAAGACTTCCGTAGATATGCAGAAATGCGAAACGGAAATGGAATCATTAACACAATCAAGAGATTGTATAACAATATACTTGATTTTGTAAAGGTATCCAGAAAGAAAGATATTGTACGCAATGTATTTAATGCAATTAATAATGGACAATACTTCGACGTTCATATGGACAAAGACTCTATAAAAGAGTTTGAGAATAGATATCCAAACGGTGTGGCTTCAGCTGATTACTATGTTCCTACTGTAGATCAATCTACTCTCGATAAGCTTGAAGGAATAAAGGATTATCATACATTCTATCAGTGTGGTGTAGCCTTGGCGCAGAAGTTATTAAGCGATTATGGTTTTAAAACCCCAAATGATATCAATAGTAAAAAAGTATCTAAATTCAATGATCTTATTGAAGATTTAAAGAATAACAATGAGTTCGAATCAGATCCGTTAAAGCAATCTATAATAAACGACATTTGTAATAATCCTAAGGCTTTTGAAGGCATTGTAGCCAATGTGTTTGCTTAGTATGGAATAAAGGCTAATGTAAAGAAATTCTCCCAGATGGACGAAACTAATGATCTCACGAATAAGGATTCTATAAATGATGACGATTAGTCTAGAGATATTGGCGATAGAGCCGATAATACTTGGGACGTAATGTAGTTATCTATAAGTAAAAAAGACAACGTAGCATTTAGAGCTAAGCTTTTCTTGAGTCTTATAGAAAAAGGTAAGTTTGTTCTTGATCCAGAAACAGGAGAGCGTGAGTATGAGACATAGTTTAATGACATTATTAGCGATGTTCCTTTGTATTGGAGCTATAGCGAAGCATGGAGTTCTATATTAAAGAACTTGTGGATGTGCGAATCTTATGATAATATAGATCCAAATACTGGTGTATTTGCAGCTAATTCCATTAGAGGTAAGGTTAAACAGCTTGCTGATAGAAAGATGGCTTTATTTGTTGCTCTTAACGATAAGCTTGAAGAAGTAGAAGGTGATATAGAGCTTGAGAACTAGATACTTGCTACAGTAAAGAGTTCTTATAACCAGGTAGCATAGATTTGGCTTAATGATCCAGTAGAGAAATCTATGGGCATCATGGACCTGCCAGAAGACATGGTTTCATCTGTAGTAGAAATACCTACCGATGAGAAGCGTACTTGGGAGATAAGAAATGATAACACGCTCAAGGCAAAGAGAAACCAGCCACGTTTATGGAGCTAGGAATTTGCTTCTTCTAATGTAATCATTTCTAAAGATGGCTAGACTATTATAAATCCAGAATATGTAGACACACTTGTAAAAATGCGCCAGGATGCCATAGACCTTTCTAAGGTTCTTAATGAACCTACTATTCAAGATTTGTCTTCTGCTTACGATGAGGCTGCTACACAGGTTGTTAAAATCCTTAACTATATGGGTATACCATTTGATAGAGAAACACTTGATGCTTATACATACTAGGCAAAGGATGAATCTGACGGAAAGAATCCTATGTTAGCATAGCTCTAGGCCTTGTAGATGATGCTCGGCGGCTCTATGTAGAAGAAAAATGGCTCAAAAAATAACTACAAATGGAAGACTAATAAGTAGACAGGTTCTTTATCGTACTTTATTGATTTGCTTGATAAGTATAAGGGAAAGCCTTATCTTGAGACTAAACAGTCAAAGAGAAACAAGGATGTTGTTACAGTTGACCAGTTGTTTGTTGGATACGGTTTAAAGACACCTATATCAAAGATGGCCGAGGTTTATGCATAGACTAACCCATCTTCTACCGATGTAAGTATTAAAGGTCCAGATGGAGCTACATTATATCCTATAAGTGAGAATAACGAAGCCTCTGATAAACTTCGTCATATAAATGATAATAAGGATGGCGTCGTTGAATAGATGATGTTGTCACCATATGCTAAACATAGTTCTATTCTCAATATAGCTAGAAACGATCAGCTTGGAGATAGGCCTGGAGATAATACAAATAAGTTTAAGCTTAATGCATTTGTTGGAATAAAAGATACTAGAGAGAATACTGGAGATGATTACTTTGGAATAACACCTCTTGCAGACTATATTTCAAAGATGGTCATGAAACACAATAATATGCTTGTATTCCCTACAATGGCTGATAAAAAGACATGGTACTCTATATCTTATGATCCTCTTACAAAGGACGCAGAAGGAAAGATATTGTCTGACGGATTATGTGTGCACGATCTTATTACGTATAACCATACAGATGAAGCTGGTAAATGGAATGCTTTAAGATTCTCCGAAGGCACTCTTAATAGATTTGTTGGATATTTCAACGATGAGCTTGAATCACTTAAACAATACTACGATAGAAAGAATATAGCATACTTTGTAAATAATCCAGGAAGAGCAAGAGATAACTTCCATGGAAAGATTAAGGATGGTAGAATGAATATGGCCGGAAACGGTGGAATGTTCAGATACTTCTATGATGCTATAAAGATAAAGGATGATAATGGTAAAGAGATGAATCTTAACCAATATCTTGAATTCCTTTACAACAAACAATAGACTATAGAAAAGAATTCTGTTAAAAATGGTGGTCTTGGTACCATAAGAGAAGGAGCTAATGAACTTGATGGATTTGAGCTTGTAAGAAGATATATAAACGAGCTTAGTGATTAGGTTAAGTCAGATCCATCTATGCTTAAGGATGGAATAAACACTATGCTCATGTCTAGAGTAAGTGATGAGTTCTAGACTATATCTGACGACGGTTCTACAAAGGTTGTTTACTTTGATGGTAAAACATATCTTCCTAGAGCAATACCTGTATAGATACTTGATTACTATCATAATAGATTCGGAAAGAGCGGAAGAGTATTATCTGACTACTATGAGGACGAGGCTGGTAACGTTGCTGATTGTACATTATCAGTAATAGCTAATAATGTAGCCAACGAGATGATTTCTACTATAGAACTTGAAAAAGTATTTACTGGAGATCCTGCTTATTATAAGTGGCAATACAACAGAAAGGTTCTCGATAAGTTTACTGTTGACGGCAGTACTTAGGAAGTAAGAAGATTGACTGCTAAAGATGCTGATAAGATTAAACGTTTGGGAGCTATACTTTCTCCAGGATAGAATCTTAGAACAGAATATTCTAATAGAGAGATACAAGAATTTAAAGATCCAATAAGTGGTAAAGAAGAGCTTAGAGGAAGCAAATATACAGTTCTTAATATAAATGATATTGTAGCTAGATCTAAGTTTATAAATGATGTTTAGACGCAGTTTGGAAGACAAATACTTGCAGATGAAATTAGATCTAATCCAGAATGGTTTGACAAGATTGTTGAGAAAGAGTCTAAAGAATCTGGCGAAAAGCTTACAAGAGAAGGATAGATTACTAAGATGTATCTTAAAGATAATTATTACAAATCTATTCTTGATAAGGCTCCAAAGAGCGTGAAAGAAGCTGTTGATATTCGAGCCAAACAACAGATGTCTCCATACGAAGAGATTACTGTATCGGATGCGTAGGTTTGTATTAGACCAGCTTTGTACAGAAAAATTCGTATGAACCTTGGTAACTGGACTACAGAGCCAGATGAGTCCGGATATTCTGACGAGGAGGCTTATAAGATCCTTGAGACTGATGGTTCTTGGATGAATGATCCAGAGAAGGCTAGAAAGGTTAGCAAACTTTAGCTGTTCCCTCTCAAGATGACTTACTTCAGTAATAGTCCTACAGAACTTGGTCCTGGTATATTCTAGAATCTTCCAGTGTATAACAAGATGGCTATTTTCCCTATGTTTAAGTATGCTACATAGAGTACGTCTGGTAGACAGCTTTATGACCGCATGAACAAAGAGGGTAATGAGATTGATATGATAGCATTCGAGTCTGCTGTTAAGGTTGGTGATAACCAGAATAGATATTCTCCATATAATAAAGATGTAAAGATTATAGATGGAGATATAACAACTATGGATGATGCTATCAACAATGAGTCTGATTAGTATATTGATAGGTCTACAGGAGAAGTTAAAGCTAATACTACTGAAGGAAGTAAGCTTTCTGTACAAGTATAGGATCTTAATGGAATTCGTATGCAGCTTAATACTGATGCTCATGAGGCTACTGAAAGATCTATTGGTACACAGATGTTTAAACTTGCATTCTCTAACTTGTTCGATAATCTTAAGTACGGTTTAAATAAAGCTGACTGGCAAGGTTAGAGTAAACCTTCTAGATATGGTAGAGAGATAAAGGCTGACCTTATGGCTTGTATCAATGCTATGACTATGCTTGGTATTAATAAAGTATAGGATAGATTCTATTCTCAGAACGATGAAGGTAGGTTCACTCACATAAACTAGAGATAGGTAAGAAATCTTGTAGAAACTATCGTTAAGAACAATGGTCTCGGCGTATCTGCTGAAGAGATTATTCATAATGGCGGCGTTGTAGCATCACTTATGTCTAGAAAGGTATTTGAACAAAGTGTATTCTCTGCAGTTAGTAAAGATGTAATAGATATACAAACCAAAGGAGGTTCTGCTGTCCAGCAATCTATATTTGGCTTTACAGGCTTCGATGATAATAGCGTTAGATCTTACGAAGACGGCGATTATCATTTGCTTAATGGTGGTAGAGAGATTAGATGGAATACATAGAATGGTAGTATGGAAGTTATGCTTTCTATCAATTTCTTTAGACCAGTTGTTCCTCAAGAATACCAGAAGACATATGGTATGATGAGACAGTGGCTTATCGACCATGATGTTATTAATGGTAAAAAGACAGATGGGTCTCAATCTCATCCTAAGCCTTTTGGTATTGGCTATCGTATTCCTACGCAGGGTATGTCATCTATGTTCGCTATGACTGTAGCCGATGTGCTTCCTACTCAATCTGGTGATACAATAGTAGTACCTAGAGAGTTTACTGCTCAGACAGGTTCTGACTTCGATGTCGATAAACTGTTTATTGCGACTATGTCTTATACAAATGGTGAATTAGATACCATTACAGAAGAGTAGGAGAAACAAATATCTGATATATTCTCTAGTAAAGTAAAAGGGTCCAAGCAAAATGCAGTACAGAAAATTTTGTAGCAAGCTTCTTATGGAGCTATATAGAATAGATTACTCAATAATTATATTGACATCATATCTGATACAAGAAACTTTTCTAATGCACGTGCTTCTATTGATACTATTACAGATGTTATCAAATCAGAGATCCTTCCTCACTTAAAGAGTGGGTTAAGCGAGTATAGACCATCTATGTATGAGCTTACTCCTTCATTCTAGTCTAGACGTAAGATGGAGTTCTCTACAGGTAAAGACGGTATTGGTCCATTCGCGTTGAATGTAACAAATATGGCTCTTACATAGTTTACGCATTTGTCTATGAGATACGGAGATAATCAATTCGGATTCCATGACCTTGACTAGGTTCTTGGAGAAGATGGAGAACGTATTTCAGACTGGTTGTCAGCTATGGTTAATGCCCATGTGGACGTTGCTAAGGACCCATATATCTTTGACCTTAATATTAACTCTGCTACATATAATCATGTAAACTTCTTACTTAGAGCAGGAAAAGGTAAGGCTACATTCTCATTTATCGCATAGCCAATACTTAAGAAGTACGGATAGTTAATGGGTTCTGCCAAGGGTACATTTGGAAAGAACTTCAAGGCTGACGGAAAGTCTTAGGAGCTGAATAATCATTCTTAGATATACAGCTATCTTCTTAATGTAACTAGACAGAATCTTGCTGATAAGCTTGGTTTAAAGAATTTGTATAAGACATTTAAAAAGAAGTCTGGTGGCGTATCTTATGTTCTTAACGAAGACTATGTAAAGAAACATAGAGACGAAATCATTAATGCTATTAAGAATTCATTAAAGTCCGATGGCGAAAAGAACTAGGATGTTATAAACAAGTATGCTACAGATATATTTAATCTTATCATAAATAATGATAAAGATATACAGTGGAAAGATGCCATGAACTTTTAGAAAGGTATTTATGCTATAGAGCATATTGATTCTACATTTGGCTTATATTATCAAATGTTATCGTTAAGATCATTTGGTAAGATAAAGACATATGCAGACGAGCTTGCAGACCTTGTAAAGGTATCTAAGATCGATACAAAGAAGTTTGGTAATAATATTTCTTCACATATCAACTTTAAGAACACATACGAGTAGTTTAAGTATGGAGACCATAAGGTTGAGTGGTATATAAATGATGGTAATAAATACGAGCAGAAGATTGATGAAAAGACTGGAGAAGAATTAACTCCTACTGAAACAACAGCTGCTCTTATGAGATACTTCCATAATCTGTTCTTAGATTCTAAGTTCTATAATTCTACAGAGCTTGTATAGAGAATATTGTAGAATCAAACATTCTCAGCTACTCCTTTATATGCTAATCTGCTTAGAACAGCTCTCGCTAGCTTAAATGCTGACGAACAGTTCTAGGGGTATACAAAGTGGAGATTTGACAAGGATGGTAATTACACAGGAACTCCTTACGATGGATACAAGCAGGTAATGAAAGATGATGTTGTACAAGCTATTGGTTCATCAATAGAAAGTATGTTAAGATTCTAGGCATTACTTGACTTTGCTCCAAAGATTGAGGCAACAGATGATTACACTGGTCCTATAGACTTTACATTTGGTGGAGATAGATAGGAAATAGAAAGGAACTATAAAAGAATTCTGTATGGAGACAAAGAAGGAGATGAGTATGATAGGAATACAATATTCCAGAACCTTGCTAATCTTATGCAGGATATAATAGATGATCCAGATTCTGATGAAGCTCAAGGCCTTGTAGATTAGGATGGTGTTATAAGTAATGAATTATTCGAATATCTTAGACCGTAGACTGGAATAAAAGGTTCAAGCGTAGGAAGAATGATGCTTTCTAAGACGTAGATGAATGTTGGTGTAGAACAGAAGTAGAGACTCATGTCTGCCTTTGATTAGTTATTGACTCATCCGTCTGAAAGAGTTAGAAGAGTAGCTAGGGATTTAGCTATATATGCATACTATTCTACATATGATACTAATAGTGCTTATTCTTTCTCTGATATAATTCCACCTAAATATAGACGTCAGTATGATAGAGCTCTTAGCTTAGCTCTTGATTCTAGAACCAGAAACGGATATTAGCATAAGTCTTTAGAAGATGCATAGTTGATGGCTAATGATATCCTTGATGTAATAGCTAGAAACCTTTATAAGAACGACGACGTTGTTCCTATGTATTTCGAAGATAAAAGAGATATTATTAAATATGAAGGTACCGTTCTTAAAGTTGATGGCATAAAGAAAAAGGTTAACGCTCTTCTCGTTTCTAATTCTAGAAGCATACCTAAGTCTAGGTACTTTAAGATCAAACGAGGAGATCAATATGTTGTTTATAGATATGCAGGCGCAATCGAAGGCTTAAATAAAGAAAATAAAGCCTTAGAGACCAAGAGGGTTTACATGATTGTTCCTAAGTTTGGATTACAGATAAAAGGTACATAGCTATACGAATTCATGCAGGGATCTGAAGGTATTTCTATATTTGACGAAAATAAACTGCCTAGCACATTTAAAGCTGACAAACTTTTGGATTATGCCGAGCAGTATGCAAATGATCTTACTGAATCTTTATCTAAAGATAAAAAGAGTGGTAAGTCTAAATCAAAGGATGAGTCTAAACAAGTTGTTATGTACAGATTTTCTTCAACAATAAATCCTATGAAGATAAACGGTTCGTATTACGAAGTTAACCCTAACGACAACAAGCTTAATAACAAGGTTACAAACGAAGATGGTTCTGTAGAATTTGTATCAGCTATTAATCCTATTAATAAGATTGAATAGGATATAAAGAGTTCTGGAGTTGATATAAATATTAACAATGCCAATTTATAGCAGATTATTGAGTAGATTTAGTCAAGATAGAATATCGGTATATATAGCTTTATTCACTTTAATGGAGATACATCTAAGTTTAAACCATCGAATAAGTAGATAGATGATTACATTACTTAGAAAGAAAGTGAGTACGAAGATACTCTTGCTCATAATTTAACTAAAGCTCAACGCAGGTAGTTTATAGCAGAATATTCTAAGAAACTCAAAGATGAAGCTCCAGACGTATCGTTGTAGAAGAATGTAAACGACAAGGTTGATTCTATTGTAAAGGACTTAATTTCATCAAATGTAACAAACTTTACAATATTATCTACCGGTGATGGTGTTATAGAGCAAGCTGGAGCGCATTCGGCTATGCTTAATCAGTCTAATATAACATCTACACTTGGACCTTGTAGGGTATACATTCTCGGTAAAACTATGAGTAATCCAGAATCTTTGGAAACAGAGAAGTAGAAATATATACTTGATGACGTTGACGTTAAAACCGACGAACAAGAAGGTACTGAAGACGATATTAGTATGTTGTAGGATGCAGCTGACGATGCTGTTACAAATATTGAAGATATTCAGAACGCTCAGTCTGCGGATGACCTGTTATCATAGATAGAAGATTAGAGCAAACAAGAGTCTACTCCTGGTGCTGATGACCCGAACGAAACTGCTGGAAGTTTAGATGATTTATTGTCTTAGATTGGTGCTTTGTCGGAAGAATCCAAAGAAACAAATGATAATAAAAACTGTTAATTATGTTTTGTCCTTATTATAAAAATAAAGATGTTTTTGATGGCTTTAACAGTATAATATAGGCACTTGGTGGTAAACCAATGACAGAAGAGGAATTTAGGTCCGCAGAGCTGAGAAATCAGCGACGCGGGCTTGATTACTCTGCTATGGAAGCAGCCTATAAAGCCTATCATGCTAATAATGGCAATCTCATGGATTTAGCTCCAAATGGCTAGCCATCATTAGTATTTCAACAGCTATTGTAGATATACAATGGCGATATAAATAAAGCCATAAAAGCTAAAACTAATTTATATTCAAAGACGTTTAGAAAGCACTTTGGAGATTGGCTTAGCGATAGTATCAGTAAGGATAAAATTGATATTAACGGAGAGCCTATACTTCCTTTTGGAGAGTCATTAGAAAAAGCAAAAGCCTCTGCTTCACTTAGGTCTAAGATTGGTATACAAAACAAATTTAAAAGAACTAATGTATATTCTACTTTCGGTGAATCTATATCAAGTTCTTTATAGAGTGGTAAAGAATAGTCTAGTAAAGACATTGTCTCAAGATTCTCATAGTTGAGATTATTCTCTCCATAGAACGAAAAGCTTGCAGAAGTTTTATAGCGTCACGAAATACCTACTGTTTTTAAAAATCATGAAGATGGTAGTTTAATGAAGACTTATACAGTAGATGGCAAAAGTGCAATATCTATTGACCCGTAGCTAGCTAACAATATATCTAATCAGTATTTGGCTGATACATATCTTCATGAGATAATACATGCTATAACAACAGATCCTATAAACAACGCAAAAACTAAGGAAGATATTAAATTCAGAGATTAGAATAGAAAGGTATTTAATATATTTAGCAAGTTGTTTCCTAAAGAATTATTTAGCAGAATGGATATGTCTGGTCTTTACTATTGTCTTGAAAACGAAAAGGAGTTTGCTTCTGAATTCGCTACAAGACAAGATGTAAGAAGTATGCTGTACCAGAGAGCTGTTCTTGAAGATAAAAAGAACAATAAGGCTCCAATTCTTGCGTTAAAAAACCTTGTAAATAGCCTATCTAGATTATTAGCAAACAGTAATGTATTTAGCACAAATAAAGACCAATTAAAGCTGTATTAGAATACCGTAGCGTCTTACCTACTCAATAGACCTATTCTTAAATTTGAAGGCTTGTAGGCGTCTAAAATAATCCAGGAAGTATATAAATCTTTAGATAATTCTGTGCTATCAAACGACTAGATATAGTAGACTAGAGAAGATCTTATTAGAGCTACTAATTATGCAGAAGTTAATAATTCTATGCGAGTTGATAGAATTAATGATAACGATCTTGGACTTAATACACGAGACTCTGAGGAGATAGCTTAGAAGAGAATAGAAGAGATGTGTAACAATATAGCTACTGCCTTATCAAAGAGACAGGCTGCTATTAAAGTATCTTAGCTTCCAGAAGAATATAAGAGTGAGAACATAGAGATACTTAGGTCTCAAGTTCAGTCTTTTAAAGATAGACTTGGAGGCACATTCTATTCAATAGCTAGTCTTGTACAATAGATTGCACCATAGCTTCTTGTTGATTCAAAAAAGATACACAAGATAAGACAAGAGAATATGACTATAAGCGATGCTGAGTACATGTTCTTGACGCACGATAACTTTGGTACATATTAGAAGATTTTATCAGAGATCAACAGTGCTCTTAATTCTCCTACTGTAATAGATTTGCTCATAAGGGAATTATAGGACAAACCACAATAGGATAGAGCTACTTCTAACGATATACAAAGAATAATCTAGATTGTACAAAGTTCAGAAGCCGTAGCAGCAGATGCCACATCTCTTATGTCTGAGATTCTTGTCAATAATATGAAGAAAAGATTTGCATAGATAGGTAATGATGTCCATTCTCCTACAATAGCAGATTATATTAATCACCTTAAGACTATAGGATATGATACAAACTGGTTCTACACTACTGTAGGTTCTATGGATTCTGCAAAAGACGAAGCTTTAAGAGCAATGGCTTATCTTATAGATAAGGCTACTCATAAAGCTGATAGAGACACTCATGACAGAGTAGTAGAACTTATGTAGCTTAAAGAATAGCTTAAGTTTGGCGAGAGTGTTCTCGATCTTTATGAGGTTGATGATAATGGGTTTACTACAGGTTACTTGGTAAGAAACTTGAATTATGGTAAATTTTTCAGAAAGAGATAGGAGTTCATGGAAAAGCTTAATCTCAAATACGGATTAGATCCATCTAATAGAGAATAGCCAAAAGGCGATGATGGTGTAAAATGGAGCAAAGAAGTAAACGATTGGTTAAGCAAAAACTGTCATAGAAAATACAAGAAAGAATACTATGAAGCATTTTCTAATCTTTCTGCCGATACTATGAGAGCACGCGATTCTATTCAGATATAGATTAAAGCCACAAAGTCGAGATGTAAAGACGAGTTTGGAAATTATCATTTTGATAGACTTACAGATTCTGAATGGAATACACTTAGAGGGTTATATATACAAAAGAAACAGCTAGCTTCCGACTATGATGTAAATGGAGAACTTAAGATAGAAGGTACTCCAGAGTACCGTATAGCCAAGGAACTTTAGAAATTGAACGAGACTCTTTTTAATTCTTCTGATAAAGTTAAGAAGGATACAAAGAGATGGCAGACTGACAGAGATAAGGTTATCCAGGAATGCGGCGGTCTTGAAGAAATGTCTAAAGGTGAAGATGGTAATTTCGATTTCGACAAGCTTAGAAAATGGGACTCAAGAAATAGTAAAACTAGACTTAAGGTAAATGAAGAGACAGGTAAAGCATTACTTTGGGAAACTATTGACAATGAAGCAGAGAAGCCTGTATATGCAATAATTGTAGATGGAGTTAGCGACCATGGTGCTAGATATGAAGAATTGTAGCAACAGAAGTACAACATATTGTCTACATACAGAGATTACAATACCGGTGATATAAATCCATCTAAATTACAGAAATCTATATAGAATAAAATACAAGCCATAGACAAAGAGTTAGCTAAGATTAGAAAGCAAGCTGTAAGAGAGGATAAAGATTTAAAGAAACTTGCTAAAAATCGTGCAAAAATTTTTAGAAAATATGCTAAGTCTTCATTGACTGACGTGTATAAAGAAATGCGCAGGTTGGCAGTTCTTAGAGATAAGGAAGAGCCAGGTTACCTTGATGCCTTTTAGAGAAATACTGGAAGGCTTGTTGAGGATGTAGAAGGAGAAATATCATGGCAAGCTAAGCCTTGGTTTAGAAAAGTAGTCGCAAAGTAGGCTTATTACGACAGATTTATGGAGGTATTACCAGGAGATGGCTATCTTAACTCTGATGAGAACAACGATTTACTCGATAAGGATTTCGACGAGAGTTACGGATAGGCATTTGTACCAAAGAAGGAATTGTACGACAATTCTAAGTAGTATAATAAGATTATGAAATCTAAGACTCTTAAAGCTCTTTATGATAAGACGTATCAAACAATTAAAGAGTCTAACGAATTGTAGACAAATAGAAACTATGTAGACAATTATCTTCTTCCATAGATAACAGGTTCATTCTTTAAATATCTTAAAAAACACAGTGGTAAATGGAGAATGGCTTGGGACTTTATTAAAACTGGTAATGTAGATCCATCTTCTTCTGGAGGTGCTCTTAGAGAATATTTTAAAGATACCGTTGGCATTGGTGAGAAAGGATGGGAACAAGATGGTACATACGGATAGTTTATTGATTAGGCATTGTCTGACTAGGATTAGTTTGGAGATATTATTAACTCAAAAGACCCTACATTTGGTAGCGAAATAAGCGGAGAACGTCCAGATGGTAGACAGCTTAATATGATACCATAGTACTACACTAGAAGGCTTAAGGATGCATCATAGCTCTCATCAGATTTAATAGGTATACTTGGAGAGTACTACAACTAGTCTTAGAAGTATAAGAACAAGAAGTAGATAGAAGCCACATGTGAATCTATGGTCGATATGATTGAGAATAGAAATCATGAAAAGGTATCAATTACTGGTAGTATAGGAAATCTTAAGAGAACTACTAGAAATGTTACCGGAAAGTCTTCTAATACGTATAAGGCTGCTAGAAAATTCTTGGATATGAATCTATATAATATACGCTCGTCAAGAATGTAGGTCAATATATTCGGTAGATAGGTTAATATGGGTAAGGTGGCTTAGTTATTCAGAGCTGCTACAACACTTGTAAACCTTGGCTGTAATATAGCTGTGGCTGGAACAGGTTTCACTACCGCTATATGGGCGCATATTGTAAATTCTATAGTTGGATAGAAATATAGTTTTTCCGACGCTTGCGCTGCCACTAGGTTTGTCTTACATCATTTAGTTGAAAATGGTATGGGCGCAAAATATATAGAAGACCATAACTCTAAAGACCTCTTGATGCTTATAATGGAGCATTTTAATGTAGCAAGCCAGCTTGAGAGGAAAATGAAGGATTCAAATAGAAACAAGTTCATAAATGCCATAACTCATAACTGGGCATTCGGTGGACTCACTATGTTTGATTTCTGCGCTAAGGCACCTATAGCTATTTCTACTATAATGTCTTACAGATATTACAATGGTGAATTTATGACCAAGGATGACATAATGATGAATAACATCCTTAACCCAGAAGAAGCTAAGAGACAAGTTAAAGAATGGAAGAAAGGAAAGAGCTTGCTATCTATTATGAAAGAAGAGAACGGCAAACTTACTGTAGATAAGTAGTATTACGAACAGTACAAAAAGATAGAAGATGTACTCCATTTTAGAATTGAAAGATATGCAGAAAATGCGGATGGTATGGCTACTGAGTCACAAAAAGCTGCCATCACAACAAACGCATTAGGTGCTGCAGTTTTAGTTCATAGACAATATTTCCCTCTTATGCTTCAAGAAAGATTCGGAGACACTGTATGGGATGATTCTACTCAGTAGTTTAAAGGTGGTTCATTTAGGTCTGGGTTACAATTACTTAATGTGTTATCTAAAGGATATTCTGATGAAGTAAATCTCTAGAACTTCTAGGTGAACAGAAAGAAATCAATCTTAACTGGTCTTGCAGCAGGTGCTGCATTAGGCTCATTCTTGCCTATTGTGGGCCCTATGGCTGGCGTTGCTATAGGTTCTGTCCTTGGTGCATTATTGGGCGCTAGAGCGAAAAATTCTAGGTCCTTGCAGAGATATTTGTACGATAATTCATCCGAAAGCCAGGCTAGATTATGTAGATTTAGACGTCAGCAATTAAAACGTCTTGCAACTGAAATTGCTCTATATAAATTAGTTGTTTGCCCTGCTGTTGCCTTAATATGTGCATATGCAGACTCTGATGATGATAATAAATTAATGTAGCTACTTGCATACATTGCTGTACGTACAAAATGGGAGGTATTTACTCCTTATCGTTTCGACGATGCATTAAATAACTTTAAGACAGTATCAGCCCAAACTGGTACTTTGGATGCTATTTAGAGCGTTGCCAAATCCGTTCCGGAATACGCATTATATTCCATTATGCCTCGAGGATCGCTATTGGATACTTTCCTAGGTGGCTCCCTTAACGATTATGATCCAAGTATATAGCGAGGTATTTACTCTGATTACAATATTCCATTTACAGATACTGAATGGAATAAAGCTTCAAGAGATATGTTTAAAGCAACACCGTTTCATCATGCTTATGAACAAATCCTTGACTCAAAGAGTAAAAGAAGCTATTACGAAAATCAAATCATTCAAAATAAATCTTCAGATGACCCATTATATAATTGGGCTTTAGATAAATTTAATAAATAAAAAAAGACCCCGACTGCTCTCACGAGTGGCCGGGGTTTATTTATTCACTAATTCAAAACTTCTGGGGAATAGTATCCCCAGTATATTGCGTTATCAACTACATTCTGCTTTGTTAGAATATCAAATCCACCTTGTTCTATACAAGATACTTCAGCTTTCTTTGCTTTTGGTATTTCGTACAAAACTTCAAGAAGAACCTTACTATTGGATTCTACATCAACCTTAGAGTCAAAATAATATTCACTCTCAGATTGTTTGTATATCCAATAACGCTGTGCAACAGAAATAGGATTATAAAGAAGTCGTATATACTTCTTTTCTCCTACTGTAACTATTTCTGAAGAATAAAGAGCATTTGTAGTTAATAATTCCCTATTCGTTATTATATAGGGAACTACAAATATAGAGTTATTTTTAAACTTCTCTTTATTAAACATTCAAAATTGCTGCTTCTAATTCTTCACCTGTAGCGCAATTCTCAAAATCGTCTACATTAAATGTATTCTCAAAATTCATAACGTTAAATGTGTTTTCTAACACTTCAACATTCAAAGTTTCGTTTTTCATTTTACTCATAGGTTTAAAGTTTCACTACCGTCTCCAACATAGTAAGCAAGACTATGGTCATAGTTTTTTGTTTCAGTATGCCATGACCAATTATACATAAAGTTGTCTATTGCAGCACTTCTAGACATAACTTGACCTGATGATAATTTAAATACTCTTATTTCATTGTTGCCTGTTGTATCAATAGCTACAATATAGTATTCAAATTTCCAATTATCAATCTCCTTACTTAATTTTAATACATTACTTAGATACCAATATGCTGCTTCCTGATAAAAACACAATTGTCTACAGTAATCAAATTCTTTCATACTGTCCTCAAAGTGCCACAGTTTAGCCGTAGTCTTAATATCCATAATTGTACACGTTTTTGTGTCAAAGTTAAATGTACAACTATCAAGTAAAGATTTGCACTTTATTGAAAATGCTTTGGTTATACCTAGTTTAAATATAACATAATCCCAGTTTATTTGGAACTCATGGTATACGTGCATATTACTATAATCGCCAGCCTTTTGTAATAATTGCTTTGCTAACTTATGTTTTTCAACATTATGTTGAATCTTCATAAGCTGGTCTAAGTCGTACTGAGATATAAGTATTTTCTTAGACTTAATAGCTTCGATATAATCCTTATACTCTACGCTTATTTTAAGCGCCTCTGAGAGGATTTTATCTTCACTCTTGCCAACTATACTATAAGACTTGCGATAGGCTTCTGAGAGCTGTTTATTTAGCTCTATTTCAACGGTATTTATTAAGTTTTCACAGAACTTTTGTGCTTGCGCACTTTTAGGCTTATCGCCATCGAACAGAACGTAATCATTCCAGAACTGATCTGGCTGAAGCAGGAACTCATGTATCATGGTTCCTTTACGTAACTGTGGCAAATCTAAACCTTTCTCTTTACCATCTAACATTCTACGAAGATAGGCCGGCCCTTTATTCAAGAACCAGCCTATTGCACTATTACTGATACGCGACGAGTCCGAATAGTAGTCAATTTCGTACTTCGGAATCTTATATTCAGGATAAATCATATAAAATATCTCCACTTAAAGCCTGCACAATGATTTCTACGATATGTACAACATGCACAAATATTAGCAGCAGCAATCATCTGAAGCTGCTTTCTTCTTAGCATTCTTCAGACAATTAGCTTTACAAGAACGAGCATGAGGCTTTATAGTACCTTTTGAAGAAAGGTTCATGTCCTCAAACAACTCTTCGAATGTCGTAGTAGGATAATTGTTAGCCTCCTTTACGAAGGATACAATGTTATCGAAACTACATACCTCGAAGTTATCCTTAATAAAGTCTGTTAAAGACTTAACTTCCTTCTTATCGTCAAGTTTGTCGTTCAATACCTCCATTATAAGAGATGGAGACATCTCCTCAAACTCACGCCAATAGCGAATACGAGAACAACGGTCTATCAGATACTCTGATATCTCACTGTCATCATTACAGGTAAACAAAATCATATGCTTACCTTTGGTATCAGAACCATCCAATACCTGTAACAAGAAAGAATCATCGTAATCCGCAAGGACTTTGTCAAGCTCGTCAAACAGGAAGCAAACGCTTGTGTCACCGAACTTCTCTACAAGACTTCGAAGGATATGTGGACATATGTTTTTGTCTATGTTCACAATTGGAAGACCGCTTTTATTGGCAATCATCTTAGCCATTACAGTCTTTCCTGATCCTTTCAATCCTGCGAGCATCACACCAGTAAAACCGCTCTCAGACAGATTATAGCTATTAATAATCTTATCTATAAAGCGTTCGTCACGTTGTGTACAATATACCTTAGAAGGCAAAGATAACTTACCAGACTCTTGGAGTGATACGGCATCAGTATAACGGTCTACAATAATGTTGTAAACTGTTCCTGGAACCAAATCATACTCAAGACCATCTGTGTTAAACTTAAAGTTTATGTTGTTACCTACTTTCAAAAATTTCTTTTCCATATTTACTGATATTATAATACTCAAATATTGGTTTTTATCTCTTCTATCATCTCGTCTACCTGTTTATGGTTACGTACGAGATAACATTTCATTTTACTTCGATGTCGCTTAAGATAATGCTTAAACAGTTTCCATCTAAGAGGGAATGAATCTCCCATAAGACCTTTACATTCTACTACAAACCCATTTCCAATGAAGTCGGGTAGATATGTTAGAGGTCTTATTTTTTCACCTAAATACTCGAATTTATCCAGTAATACGAAATGCTTTGGCTCATATTTAACTGGTATTCCAGCTTTCATAAAAGCTTCATAAGTATAGCATTCGAGTTTACTCCTAAAATGGAGACCATACTTATCGACTTTTGTCGCATTCCGTACTCTGCCTTTAGATTTCTTGCCTATCATAATAAAAATTCTTTCCCCTTATCTTGGATACAGAAGTTTTATTAAAATAGACAATTTCGCCATCAGTTACTTTTTGTTCACCTCCATGATGGATACACGCACATATACATCCATCTTCACTATAACTATCCCAGATAGTCATCTGCAATTTGTTTGGAAGATAAATACGCATAAATCCACCTTTGTCAAGATGAATTTTCTTAGTCAGCTTCTTTGTAAGCCATTTATGCAATAGAGGAGACATTACTGCACCTCCCAGCACACCTAATAGGCATCCTATTACTACATCAATCATATTTCTGTAACGTTTTTGTTAACCAGTCTTTCATGGTGCTAAATCCGTTGTCACGAACAGCATCTGATAGATCTTTGGCTTTAAATTTCTTATTAATGAAAAAAGCATCTATTTTGTATTGCTTACTATATTGTCTAGCCTTAAGCATACCGGTTTGATCTCTATCATACAGTATAACTATATGTTTCCATTTGGAACGTAGAGACCTGAGTATGTCTTCAGGTATAAACACAGTTTCACTAGCAGCAGCTATTGCATTAAAACCCATCTCGTAGCAACACATCACATCTTTCAGTGATTTTGTTATTATGAGTAGGTCGCCTCCTTCCTTAGGCAATTCGGATAATCCCTGTACGTGCCGATTCGTCAGATTGGTACGCCATTTAGTAAACTTGGAAGCAAGTGGACGATAAATCTTAAACTTATCATACACTTTATATGCATACATAGGACTATTCTCTTTGTAGATACTTCGGACGATACTATTACAAAGAAAGTATTTAATGCTAAACACATTGAACTTCTTTAAAGTGTCAATATGTATTCCGAACTGTTTCCAGTACTGTTTGTCTACATTGGTAAACGGCTGTCGAACTATTCCGATATCGGTATCTCCTTTCGGTTTATCGTACGTATTTGTCCTTACGGTCGTATTTGGATTTATTCTGCGCACGATTCTCAATAATTCTCGTTCAAGCTCTTCTCTAGTCGTTATACCTTTGTATTCTTTTAGGAACTTCAGAGAGTTTCCGCATTCTCCGGTTCCAAGGTCTTTCCATAACAACCCTCCTGTTTTAGAATGAAATATTCCAAATGAAGGGTTCTTGTCTCCAGACCTTAAAGGACTATTCATAAGTTTTCCAACTTTGAACTGTCCTAAACAATACGTATAGATGTCTAAATCATTCACTTTGTCCAAGATATCTTTCAAGGACATAGTAATTGCTGTTCTAGTACTATACATAACTTATAAGTTAGGTATCTATATAAATTGCAAGTTTATTAATATAAGAGATTTTATATATTAGCATGCGTGCATAGATACTCTTCCATAGGGTTCCGTCGAGTTTTTTATTGTTTTGTTCTGAGTTGTTCAAAAAATCTCGTTTATGTATAGTTTATTACATATTTTACGTGCATAATAAATACTCAACTCTGGCCTATACGTTTTTATTAGATTAAGATCATTGCTACTAAATAAGTTTCTTTCTTAATAGTAGATAACCTCTCGTTCTGCCTAGGTAGTTAGCCTCTATACCTAGCTCTTTTTGCATAGTGGAGTATACGGGAGTCGAACCCGTATTGCCTTCCTCGACCCTTGGAAGGTCACCGTTCTCAGTGCGCACATACATACCCCTTATAAATTAGTGCTTGTAAAAGGAATCGAACCTTTAAACCGAAGCTTTCGTTAAAACTCATTAGTCGACTTCATGAGTTAATGCATATGCACCTACTAGCAACCCAGCTTACCAATACTGTGTATACAAGCAAATTGAGCAGTTTAATGACATGCTCAGGTCTACGTTGACGGACGTATAGCAGTTTACGGAGATGCTAAGCTCGGACTTTAGGTTATTCAAACCCGCACTTACGTAGCGTACACGCGTATGAAATCTGATGCCAGGTAAGCTGTGCATCATAGATAATATCGGCCTTCACAGGTGGACAGAGCTATTACTTTCACAAGCTATAACTCTTCTTATCATCAGAAATGTTGTGGCTCTGTAGGGATTCGAACCCTACTGGACTTTTGTCTATATAACAACGAATAAAATAACAATGATCAAAACGTCGATTTGAATCTGTTTTCGCATACGTCCATGCTTGTGTCTCACGACACCCTGCGAGCCTTATTGGAGGCATTTCACCTCCAAAGGGTAACTGAATTACCTAGCTCCACCAACGCCCTTTCATGGCAGTATTACCTCCCTGGGGCGTATCCACTTGCTGTATAGTTTGGCACTCCTGCTATGTAAACAGTATAAGAACCATTTACCGGATTTCATACAATCAAGTAGTATTTCTATTTCTTCAGGCGTAAACCCCTTAAAAGGGAAGATCTGATGCGCCTGCTGCATCCGCAGTTTCCGGAGTAACGGTTGGTGGCACGTTAAGCGGATCGTTGTTCTCCTTATCGGCAACAACTGGTCGCTCCATAAGATCGTTCTTAAAGAGCTTAATCTGCGAATCTGTATTAGACATGTCTTCAACGAAGATTCCGAGCTTACTTACTTGAGTATAGCCCTTCTTGTCATAGATAACCTTCAAACGGAGCTTTTTCTTAGTAGCAATCATAGGATCAAGCATCTGCTTTGTCCAGTCAATCATCTCCTTGAATGTAGAAAGCTCTGCATCTGGTCTCTGTGGGTAGAAACAATCAAGAATCTGACAAACTCGTCCAAACTGAGCGTTATCACGCTTCTGCAAGTCTTCGTCTGTCTTAATATACATTCCCTTTGTATTCTTCCACTCTGTCATAGTAGCTGTCTGACCATCCTCATTCTCAAATACGATCTCGAGGAAATCGAGACCCTGAGGAGACTTGTTACAGTTTACCTCTTTAAGAGTGACGTTCTGGTTGATGCCTACTGGCATATAACTACTATTACTAAATTCTTCGTTGCTAGTTGTGGCTGTCTTTGTACTAAACATAATCTCTATTATTTTAATATACGTAATGCTAACATATCAAGTCTATTCTCAGCATAGTATGCTGCGGACCGAATAGACCGATATATCAATTTACTTAAATATTCTATCCCAATGTGTTGTAAGTGTCCCATCTTCATTACCTTCTGCAATAACGATATCCTTTCCGGCTATGTGTCTTGCACGAGCCTCCATGATGGTATCAGATGTACCACCCTTAAAGGATATGTGCGTTTCATTTCCTTTGCGATATACATAACCAACCGCATCGGCTAATCCACATACTATTTTACTCAGCTTACCAACTAAGTCGAGCTCTTTTGCAGAAACTTCAACACCATCCTTTTCAGTTACGGTGTCTTTAACGTGACCTACAAGAATAAATTCGTCACACAAATCTCGGAACATATCAACTACCTTCTTTACTGCGTCTCTAAGATACTTATAGCCGGCACCATTAGGCAAGGTGGTTACGTCTGTGCCGTCCCACTTCTTACCCATTGGAGTTTGGCGATAGAGTGTACAAGCATAGCTCATACAAATATCCTCAAGTCGTGTAGCATTGTCGATAGTGATGTGCTTATAGAAATTATGACCTACTTCTTTATTCTTGGCACGAATGGCACTTGCTGCTTCTCCTAAATCGTTGATCGTACGACACTGGATGGCCATCGCATCAACGAAGACAGAGCCTCCCTCAAGGTCTATGATAAGGTTATTATCCAGCTGTGCAAGACAAGATGTCTTACCAGCCTTTGGAAGACCATAGAGTATAAGATATCTAGGATTTTCAGAAACTGCAGGAATTTTACTAGTAGGTAATGTTAAACTCATGATACAATGATACTAAAAGTTTTAATTAAAGCTTAATGTTAATACTAATGATTGTCTTCTTAATCTCTGGACTAAGTGAAGAGATGAAGTTGTAATCACTAAAATCAGAGTAACTATAAATGTCGGTACCAATCTGAATCTCATCATTGTAGAAAATGATAGGGAGACCATTCTCAAGACGGTAAATCTTACCGAGCTTAATACCCTTCATAATACTCTTCTTCTTGCCATAGTTAGCAAGAATATCACAAGCCTTTGCGAACAAAGTGTCGCCCTTCAGAGGCTTGTAGATATAAGTATGATCCAACTCGTCGAACATGGCATCAATCAGATCGTCGTCCTCCTTCTTTGTGTTAAACAAATAAGAGTTGTTCTTCTTTACAGTAGAAAGAATAATATCATCGAGAATCTGAGAATAAATGTTACCATTGTTAGTGTTCTTAATGTTGTTGTCAGTAAACTTAATATCGTATGTTGTCATAATTCAGCCTAAATTTTAATTGCTTAACTTTCTATCAAGTTGTTATATGCTAAGTCATTCTGGAATTCAAGTATGCAGGGCTTTCCTGCGTCTCGATTCTTCAAGATGTGTAAATACACTTTGTCTTGAGTAGGTAAATGGCTCGGGCCGTATTCTTGTATTCCAAGAATTTCAGGCCTATGAATAACTATAACATAATCGCTAGCTTGAAATAAAGCATCAGCAGATGAAATGTCGCTTCTCATAGGATAATGCGACAAAGGATTGTTTATTCTTTCTGGTGATTCAATATTTCTATTCATCTGTGCTAGTTGTAACACTGATGTCATAGGATACTTTTTAGCACTTATGAAAACTCTTTCGAGTTCCTGCATGGTTTCTATAACGCTGCCTATAGGCTTCGTCAATAGAGCATGGTCATACATTATCACAAAATGCTTATCGGTACCTTTTATGTATGTATTATAGAAATACTTAATAATGTCTTCTGCTTCCTTGGGAGTTGTAGGATTATCTACAAACCATATAGGATACTCCTTTAGTTGATTAGATACTGAGATGACTTTTCTGAAGGTATCGTCATCCAGGTCCGTTTCCGAACTATACAAAGTCGAAGTCGTTTTCCTAAGCTTACTAGAAAGCGTTCTTCCAACTTGCCTAAATCCAACCATCTCTAACGAGAAAATCAGAATTACTATTTCTTCACCAGGATTCAAATCAACAATATCAGTTGAGATCTCATTTGCGAATGAGCTCTTACCACTTCCTGAAATACCAGCTATGGTATAAACGGTATTAGGTTCAATACCTCCCATACACTGCTTATTAAACTTAGCCCATCTAGTCTTTAGAGATGTTATAGAGTGATCTCTACGACCAGATATGTAGTTTATTGCCTCTTGGGCTACAACTGACATTGGTCTTATAAGATTAGATAAGTTCTGTTCCATAAGTCGATTCCTCAATTTTAGAGTTGTCTTGCATTTCTTCCTCAGATTCTTCCCACTGATGGTCTACGAGCCATCTCCACATCGTCTTCATATAACTTAGTTTACCCTCGTTAGTCTTTTTCTTCATTTCGAAGTCGAGACACTGAATAAGATGTTGAGCCATAGCTTCGCTTTGACCTACATAAACATTAAATAAATGTCTACACTTGTTAACGTTGGCTCTCAGATAGTTTTTGGTACCATCTGGTCGTAGAACGTATATTGGGTACATTTCATAGAACAGATCGAAATAGTCCTGTTTAGGTCGGACTATATCCTTAAGCGCATCTGTTGCATGATATGTAATTGACTTACCTCTCTCTATCGAGGTAATAAGTCCCTGAGAAATTAAGTTTGATATTTCTTCGTCGCTAACTAGGCTGACAATTTTGCGGACGTCTTGATTATAAGTTTTTTGATTCTTATCCAATACCAAACTTAGGAATATTAATTGATTTGAATTTAGTCCTGGAATGTCCAGGAGTTTTGTGTTTAGTTCAATAATCATCTTATATACGTTGATAAACGATTAATCATCGAATATTGTCAACTGGCGATTAACAAACTCACTAGCTATCTTTTTTGCCTTGCTAATGTAGTACTGGTAATCCAGATGACGTTTCTCTATTGGTGTGGCATCCATCTTATTAAGAAGTCGGACTCCGTATTCTGTTATCCTTGTTTCAGAACGACTTTCGTACATTTTGTCCTTAATTCTTATAAGATAGTAGCCACTACTCGATGCGTAGTACCTATTAATACGTTGAATGAGGTTTCCCCCATACTCAACTTTTGATTCCTTATTTACGCTTTGTGACATTAAGAAATCACGGATATCTCTATCCTTCTTAATAAACTTGTCTATCGGTTCATTGTTCAAAAAATAGTTTATCACAGCTTTGGAGATAACAACTGGTGTCATGCTGTTGTTAAGACCAATTTCTGTGATAAACCTGCCTTTCTTTTCTATCAGTCTTGGATCTCCAGATTGGGAATATCCTTTGCGAACACCAAAGTAATTGTTCACGTCGTACTGATAAAACGACTCGTAATCATCGGATTCGAATGTCAACTGGGTTAATTGCTCAACTTCCTTAATTGCATCGGCTATTGCGAAGCGGGCGGATTTGTCGGCAATGTAGACGACACCATCTGTATTGACTTGTACAATCTTACAATTCAACGCCAGAAGCCTGTCCACCAACATAAGTAGTATAAGTTGCCCATTTATACGTATCTTATATACGTTAAGTGGATCATAAGCCCAGCTACTTTCTTGTTGCATCTTTCCTGTAAGAGCATTAAGAGCCTGTTTAAATGCCTTAGACTTTAATAACTCTCCATTACGTTTGGCAGCCAAGCGCTCCTTGTATAGAGTGCTGTACACATTCCAAAAATCTTCTCCTAAGTGAACTGGAAGCCAATGGTTTATAATGGCTAGCGAAGGATACATAGACGTAACGTCGGAGTGTCCTATAAACTGTTCAGCTGTAGGTTTGTAGACTCTAGGTTCGTTGATGGTGTGTATACCACCTTCACCTATAGAGTAGCAAATGTTTGAGAGAACAAACTTCTTCTCATAGTTTTCTTGTTTCTTATCAGACTTACTTGCGTTGCAAGTAGCATTCTTTACATCCGATAAGACTTCTTTCAACTTTGGATTAGAATATTGTATAAATGGGAGTATGATGTCACCTAGACAGATGTTTCCGACTTTTCGAGTACGTGTTTTTAACTCGTCTTTTGTTGTTTTGTCAATGGCTAAAGTCTTTTTCAACAGTACTTCTTCTCCAAATCGTACACCACTCATCGATAGTGCATCAAACCCCCATTCTTTTTCCACTTCAAGACGTAGTTCTACATCTTCTTTTACTTTATTAAGCAAAGTCTCAGTAGCTTCTACGTCGTTCACATTATACTCTATCATAGCGTCAATATCACATTCTGGGATCTGCAGATCAAAGCTTCCTTCATACTCTTGTACATTTGGCATATGTAAGAGTATTTCTATTTCTTTTAAGCTTTTCTGCTGTTTGGCACTATAGAGCATCAACATAAGATCAAATGAGTAGAAGTAGTTCGAATACTTATACACTTTAATCTTATCAATATTTCCTGTTTTTTCCGAACTTATTATTTCTTTACTAAGATAGTAGAGAGAGCTACAAATTCTCGAGTATCCTAGTCGCTTCATTCTACTGCAGAAATGTATAATGTAACTTATGATTATGTCATCATAATGCTTATTGTTGTAGCCGCACATTATATGATCAGTTCTGTTGGTGTAGAAGAAGTCAACTAGTTCTTCTAGTTGATTTTTACGACAGGATATCTCGAATTTATATAGTTTATGACTCTCTGAATCTTTACAAGTACAATGAAAACAGTTTGGAAAAACTTCTATGTCATATAGAACTACTGGTCTTTCCTTTACTATCATAGTTCCCTAGTGAGGGTTTGCACCTCGCAGTCATATCCTTTCGGAGCACACTAGGGTGACCAGTGGTGTCCTGGTCGTTTTGAAGAAGTTACGCCTTAAGCTGCCATTCGCATCTTATTTGCGCCTGGTAACAGGAGTCGTCCCGTCTTCTTGCGATGGTCTTTAAGGTTTGTGCAAACAAGATTACTGCGCTTTGCTTTTACCTTGTTTGTCTCTTTACGAGCCATCTTAATGACTTTACTACTCTCTGGAAGATTGTTTACTCCTCCATGTTTGGCAGTCTCGCCATTGTCTTTTATCTGAGCAACTTCCTGCTCAGTAAACTTGTTGTCCGAATGCTGGAATCGTCCTACAAGTTGTAATTTGTCATATTTAGCGACAACTAAGTCTCTAATATGTTCTTCTGCAGCATTCTTTTCTGCTTCCCAAACTGGGAACTGCTGCGCGTAGAACAAGTCGTCTTTCTTAACCGGGCATGGGTGCTTTCGCTCCCATTTCTGCAACTTGTGTTGAACATACCCTTCCATGAGCTCGGTATGGTTAAACTTCGTAACCTTTCTGCGAGATTCAATTTTGATCGAATCACGTTTGAGCAGTATGAACCAAGGTTTCTTCCGGGAAAGACCGTGGATACAATGTTCTTTACAGAACTTAGAAGTAGTTCCATGAGACTTGTTAAAGTCCTTAAGCCACTTCTCTTTGATGTCACGATATTTTTCAACATAATCGTCCAAATATTGATTATTCTGGGTATTCATAACGTTGCCTCCTATGATTAAGCTGCTTGTTTAGCTGTTGTTTGTTTAATTTCTTTAACCTGTGTAGGCTTTTTGTTTACGGCTTTAGCCTTAACTTTGAGCCCACGACGAAGCTTACGTCCTTCGGCCTTAGAGCCGTGACGGAAGTTATACGTGTTCTTCTCGAGCGTCTCCTTAGCCTTCTTCTTAGCTTTACGGAGATTGTAGAAGTTCACACTAGCGTTCTTTGAGCACTCGATAGTATGAGGATCACCTCCCTTCTTGTGCTTATTGTGATTGCCTGACATATCTATGCCAGCCTCCTCGAATGGAGACTTATCATCAGAACGATACTGATAGAATGTAGCATTACCTACGAGATCACGTAGTTTTGCTACCACACTTGCTGGCACATCCTTAAAGAATGCTGTAGAGTTAGTAATACATGTAGACTTAATGCCGCAATCCTTTACCAACTTCTCGAGCTCCTTCTTCTTTTTCAGAACGGAATCACATACAACTGTAATATTGTATACAGTGGCGTTGTCCCACTGCTTCTTTGCGATGTCTATCACCTTCTGAGTGTCGGCATCATTGAGATGCATACGCTTGCACCGACGGGTAACTGATGCAATATGACGAGCCATAGCGACATTACGACGCTCTTCCTGCTTCTTCAAGCGGTCCTCCAGAGTGATTTTAACAGGCTCTGAAGCCTTTTCCTTCTTGGAGTCGATCAACTTATCCATGATGCTCTTTTTACGCGCCTTACGGGCCTCTACACGAGCCTTAGAGGCAGCATATTTAGCCTCCTCCTTCTCGGCCTTAGCCTTCTTCTTAGCTGCCTTAAGTTCGGCATGCTTCATTGTCTCGTTAGCAGCATTAGACTCTTCCTTCTTAGCTGCCTCAGCCTTAACTGGTGTAGTTCCTATCTTAGCCTGAACCTTCTTGAGGTTCTTCTTGTTATTCTTCTTTGACATAATTTTGATAATTTAATGTGTTAATAATGTTATTTTAAGGCAAGGGATTCCTTATTGTGGTTCGTGTAAGCCTCGATCTTACTCCTTTCGGCGACCCTTATATTTGTCTCGAACCTATAGTACTTAAACTGTCAGATCCATTTCGAACTTATCAGCAATAGTATCCTTAATCTCAATAGAAGTCTCATTGTTAAACTTCTCAAGATTAGCGTCAAACTTATTTGCTAGCAGTTGTTGCTCATGAATAAGCTGAGCGATCTTAGCTGATGAGAATATCTCACGCTTAGGCATAGCCTTCAATCCCTTCTTTGCCTTAGTTGATGGATCAAGTGTCTTGATCATCTTAAGTTGTGCTATTGCCTCCTTTGCCTCGCATGCTGCGAAAATACTATAGTTATTTGTCTTCTTAAAATCCTCGTAAGAGAATGTAGTTGTACCTGTATTAAGAGCTACCAAAATACCCTTAATCATAATACGCTTCTCACTAAGTTGTACAATCTGGTTATACAAGCTCTTGAGATCTAAGCCAGAACCCTGCTTTGCTGCAATTGCCTTCTTAGACATGAGGTTCTCTGCTCGAATAATTCGCCAATACTTGTTGATAGTAATATCAATGTTCTTACGAATTGTAATGATGTTTGCTGAGTTCAATTTAATTGATTTCTTATTCATATAGTTTGATTAAAATTAAACAATTTACTTGAATCAGCCATTTACCTAGTTTCTATATTACATATAACTGTAATAAAGAATAAAAGACACCCATTGGCAATCCTGCCCCGCAGGGCGGATTACCTATTCTCCGCAGAGAACGTTTAAGGATGCCTTTTAATATAAACTAATAATATTGTCTTTGCATTTCGTTATAAACAATAACGATAATACCATGCATGAATGTGTACTCTTCTGCTCGCAGTTCATACACCATTCCCGCAGGAATGTTTCTGTTTATGGCATTACTCGTTTAGCGTTTACAATTCCGTACTCCAACTCAATCATTGGTTTACCGATGCAGTCTTTAACCTGCAAAATTTGTTTACGTCCGTTGATATTGATAACAATTTTCTCAGGAAACTCTTGCTGAGCGTTAAGCCTTGGCCCTGACACCCGGGACCCCGCAGGGTCCGCTCCTACGCCATCAGCAATGCTAGAATTCTGACATACTTTTGTCGCAACATCATACAGTCGTTCTACGACCCAGTTAAAGTTTTTATCTTTAACTCCTTTCATCACAATTTCTTGTGATAGTCCTTCCATAATGGCTTTTTGGTTAAGCCCTGTGGAAAGACTCACTAGTGCATCCCATACCTTGAGAGCGAAACTCTCAAATGGTAAGATTTGCTCGCAGCCGATTATCTTGTTCCAAAAGTGGAACTTAGTTGAACCGAGAGTAATACTACCATCATCGTTAATGGTATAGATTTTGTACTTCTCTGTATGGTCCAACTTTTCATAAACGGCTGCCTTAATCTTTGGTTCGGAGAGCATTACTGCAATAAGCTTAACGCTCTTCTCAGTTAAAACAGCCTCCATGAATCCTACGCGATCTTATCAGCTGGTTTTGACTCTGCCTTCTGGCGCTCGTAATCAGCAATGATCTTCTCATTTGCTGAGATGGCAGATACACACTGTGCCTTAGCCTTCTGCAACTGCTCAATCATGGCGTCAAGACGAGCTATCTCACCACGGTTGAGGTCGTTAAGAATGCCACCCAAATCCTTAGGATCTGAGAACACAGCCTTAGAATTCTTGTCCTTGAGAGCGTTCTGGACAGCCTCTTCAGTGGTCTCACCAAACTTGATGCTATTCTCACCGAGAGGAATATCGATCTGGTTGTCGGTGCCCTCATTGAGACGGCAAACGACATCACCGATTGCGTTCTGTTTTGTTGCCATGGACTCAATCGTGATATAGCCGATCGAGAAACGACGAGGCGAACGGTTGAGTACAAGGTTTACATTGGAGCTCTGCTTAGCCTGCTCCAAAACCTTGTCATGGTCTGGGTTGAACAAACGGGTCTGAGGAGTAAATACGTCCTGACCAAACATTTTTGCACCGAGCATGCTCAGTGGGGTACGATTTGATTTAATTGTAGTTTCCACGATGTTTACATTAATTTCTGACATAATCATATCCTTTTTGATATCGTTATTGATTAACTAACGATATGATTGAAAAATATGGTGTATTTTGGCTACACCTTTGCCGTTGTTTATTGAATAAAGCAACGCTGATACGAAGATACTCGGTTACTACTTTGCTTACTTAGTTTCTAAAGAAAGTTCTACTATTGTAGACGCTTTTATATAGACTTAGCTGCACTTTTCCTATTACAACAATAGGGTAATAGGCTTGCAGCAGGAATTGCATACGTATGATGCAATTAGCATTTACTGGTTTATCCAGGCCCATCGTCTAAAGCTTTGAATGCTTCCTTTGCATAATCAAATGCTGAACTGTTTTCTGCTATTTTGTTCACGTTTTTTCTAACTTAACTATTCTAATCTTCGTTGGTGAAATTTTGCAGAGCAACTAACACTCATAGAATCTTAGAATTCTTATAACCCACGAAAATATGTAGAATCTCGGTCGTATTTCCCTTACTATACTTACAAGATATTCCTACACGGTTGTTATTAAAGCAGATAACCTCTACTGCTAACTTAGAAGCGACTGTCAGCTAGGTCTCCTTACTGCGGTACTCGGCTTATGGCATGTACCCAGCGGTTGGTTATCGGAATGTCTCAGGATCAAACCCATCACAGACTTTACGGCTTTTTACATCTTTGCTGATGTTTGCAATTTTTCTGTACTGGTATTACTACCTCCTATTTATAGTGCACGAATATTGGGAATTCAACCCATACATTTCATCTTGTCACCCACTTATAACGTAATATACATGTATAGAGACAGTATACACATATAATATACACAGTCGTTTTACAACATAGATATAAGCTGCCCATCAATTTCCTGTATTGCTTCGAACCTTTATGTTTACATATACTGTTGCGCAGTATACTTTAGCATGGTTGGCATATCGGTTGGCACTCGATTTCTTCACCTCAAGTCCTTACTTACAACGTAAGATTCACTCTATGAAGGGACATCAATTTTTGTTAAACATGTTATCTTTTAAACTTTCTAGGTTTTCATAGTCTATATCTCTTGCATACAACATACGCATACATAATATACCAGCTTACTACTCTGTAGAGACTATATAATATTGTATATCATAGTGCAAATAAACTATTAGTCTAGATCGTTTTGGATGAAAGTGGAGGTCAAATGGTCCTGGATGGACATATCTCGAATCAACTTTCTACCTGCTTTGCTATTTCTTATTCTAGGATAGCTCTCCATCAATTTTCTTTGACTGTAACGGAGTCATCGATCATAGTCTCATGAACGATTTAATTTTCATGGAAATTGGCTGTAAGTTCGGATTGCCTAACATCCTAATAATACAACTGGAATAGATTTTCACCGCGATCTTCACCCGCGTACGATACTCCCGTAGAGCTTCGATTAAGGGGCTGCCCAACCCTTGCGCTTGTTTTACTTTTATATACCGCATAAACAAGAAAAGCCTGGCGGTCTACCATGAGCTCAGACGTCTTACACCTCATCCCTGGCACCCCTTCAATGGAGTTGTGACGAATCGAACGTCAAGGACTATATGCCAACGTATTCACCATACGTCCCGTGAGTATTATCCTCACGATATTGCGTCTTAGATAATTTTTTCGGCCTTTATACTAGCTTTGGACACTAGAAACACTACCTACGGCTTAATAATACTTCTATATTGTTTGGGGTATCCTCGGTTCTTCCAGCACCATGCACCATACCATGTATGCAATTCTGTTCACCTACTGGGGACCAATATAGTTCATCTCGTGTAACGTTTGTATATGCTTAGTATTATCACATATAATTACGATACGGTTCATTATGCCCTTCTTGGGACTTATGCGTTTTTAGATTATACAGCCTCATCCAGCTTGTCTCCAGACGGTTCTCACAAGTCCAGCTGTATAATCTATAGGAGCTGATACAACGCTTCTCCTACCTATATCAAACTGTTTCAATGTTTGATACATTTCATCCTACCTTTTGAGTGATCTTGCCCTGCAAGACAGGGTTAACATATTCTCGGATCAAGTTTAATATTGAATTGAGTTTTTCTTCTAGCTCCTTCGCGGGGGATGTTCCAGAATAGTACGTAGACTAATGGGATCTACTATATGTACTTACCCAATTATAGTGCATAGGGTTCTTATGTTTACTTATGCACATTGGAGGTGATTTGAGTATAATCATTGAGCTCTCCCTTACGAATGGTAGAGTTGTGATTAGTGGAGTCGACCTTTTCTCCAGGTTCCATAATATACAGAAGTGGTACATACGACGTATCTGTCTTCTTAATTACGGTGCGTTTAACAATTACCTTTGCAGGTAACTGTTTATGGTTACAAGGTACAGTCTTTTCTACCTTAACGGTATCATGGACTGTATCAGGATTAGCACGATTCACTTGACCAAACAAATGATCCATTGGTTGCTGTACAGTAGATGCTGCTACTGTTTGCACTGTCGTTGGAAGAGGAACATTCTTAAGATCGGCAATATTCATGCCGATAGTAAGAAATGCTGCCCCTAACAACGTGATCACTAATTTTTTCATACTTTGATAGTTAAATTATTTGCGTTCACTTTGCCATTGGATGTCAAAGGCTCTTTTAATGCGACCAACTAGTTGTGAACCAGTTCTCTTAATTGGCCGTATTATTTTTTTACCTGAGCCTTGGCCTTACCTTTGGCTTCCTTTTTCTTATCCTCAGATGCCTTCTTTTCAGCTGCTTCCTTAGCAGCCTTGGCAACAGCCTCTTCCTCAGCCTTGATCTCCTCGTCAGTCTTGAACGCCAAGTCGATGATATTCTCCTTGGCATAACCTACGAGTGGATCAGAAGGATTACGGAACAGGTTAGAGATGATACCAGCATACTGTGTAGCGTTATCAAGCATTGAGTCAGGCTTAACCTTAGCCATCATCTCTGGAGTAACGTCACGATAGTACGCACGCTTAATGGCGATAACAGTCTTCTTTGCAAAGTTGTTACCCTCCAAGAAGTTCTTCTTCAAGTTCTCAACGAATTCGCCTGGAGCCGCAAGAACAGCTGCAGTAGCCTTATCTGCGAATGCGATATTCTTGTTAGCTGTATCAATGTAAGCCTTGACACGATCCTTCTCAGGAAGACTGTTTTGCTTCTCGAGCAAGGCTACACCCTTTTCACGAACCTCGTCTGCACCAATAATTACGAAACTCTTTACAGCGTCTGCAATCTGATCATCGGTGTACTTGCATACGCCGGTTTTCTTGTCAGTAGAATGGTCGCGAAGCTCACAGAACGCAGATACAGGAGATCCTGACGTAGCGGTAACGTTGAAGAGGTGAGCACCAATTCCATAAGTAAGCGTTCCGACACGACCTGTGAAGTTAACAATTTCGCGAAACATGTCATGAAAGCTCATGTTGTTGATGCGCTCAAGTTTACTCTTTGCGGAAGCAAGAGCCTTCTCAGCGTTTTCCTTGTACTTTTTGTCCTTGGTGTCCTTGAGTGTCTTCTCAGCAGAAGTGATAGCACGCTTAGCTTCAATAGAGTGATATGCCTTATAGAAATTCACACACTGCATGATGCTGTCCATCAGCTTAGAATCACGATTCAATGCCAAGAAGCCAGACAAAGCTTCCTTGAGCTCTTTTTCGTCCTTGATCTTTGTAGGATCAAAAACCTTACCTGCTGTTGCAGCACGAGCCTTGGCATCCTCTTCGAGCTTCTTAGAAGTCTCTTCGGATACTGTTACAGCTGAAGCTGTAACCTCAACTGCATCTGCATCGTATTTTGAAGGCAAGAGCTTTGTGTCATCAAAGCTTACACCAATCTCCTTCAAAGCTTCAGTAAGCTCTGGAAGAGCAGCCTTACGAATTACAACAGCGAAATCGCTGGTACCATACTTGACCTCGTTACATACGCATACAGCGATGCCGAGAGCATTAATGTGGTTGAGTTTGTCGATGGTTCCCTGTGGGAAACCAGTGTGCTCAGCAGCCTTCTCATCCAAGAAGAAGCGATCATGAGCCATCTTCAACAAATCTACCTGGTGGTTACGGTCCATGCTTGACCCACCTGTTGTTGTGAGCATAGCTGCAGCCTCAACAGCTGCATCTGCATTGTTACCACCATTGTTGTTGTTCTGAGCAACTTTTACATTGCCCTTTCCATTCTTTTTTGCCATTTTGATAATGTTTTTAAATGTTATTACTAAAATTAATTAATACTTTCTGGGCAACTAACTTAAATTCAACTTGTGTCGAATATGAAGTTCGTTTTTAACCAATCTCGTGGAGGTTTAGTGAGCACATTAATATGCTCTCCTTCACCCAAGTTAAGCGCAGCAACAGTATCTACTACAATTGTATCCTTACCTGCTGGTTTTGTCTCAGCACATGTACCAGCGCCCTCTGAGGGTTCCAAAGCCTGAAATGAGCACGTCGGTGCCAGCATGGGAGTTGTAGAAGATTTAACTGTGCTGGCTTCACTTTTATGGTCAACAAAGGCATAGTTGACCATACTCTTACCGGTAAAACCGAGCAAGAGACTTACGAGAATGATCCAGAACAACTTGTTGCTCTTATTGTATCTTGCGAAACCAAGAGCTACAAAAATCGAGAGAATCAATAATAAAAGTGAAGTCATTTTTTGTTAATTTTTTAAATTATTTCTAATTTTCCTACGAGTGCGGCTTAATGCAGCTTTTATAGTGCCTGTAGGAATTTTCAGCACTTTGCTAATTTCGTCAACCGTAAGATCTTCTACGTAAAATAGATTAAAAATCTTCTGTGTCTTCTTTGGGAGTTTTTCAAATTCCTTTAGAAGAGATTCATACTCAAGAAGATTGACAAGATCTTCTTCTTCTGAAGAATTAGTTAATTCGACAGGTAGTCGGCCTGAGTCTTCTCCTAATTCCATGGATTTCTCCTTTACTTTTCGTAGATAATCTATAGCTGTTCGATTAGCTATAATTCTCAGCCATCCGCCAAAAGACGAATAATCTGTGAATGTCGAGAGTTTCTGATGAACCTTAAGAAATACAACATTTGTAAGATCTTTAGCTTCATCCATGTCATTCACGTAACAAAAGAGCACGTTGTCGACGAACTCTTTGTAACGGTTAAACAATTTATTAAACGCTAGCTCATTTCCCTTTTGAGCTTCTTTTATGGTCTCAATCTCAGATTGAGTGATACGCTGATACTCCATATTGTGGGGTAGGGGAGATCTCTCTCACCCTACTCCTGATAAAACGGAAGATCGTACACCATCTTCTGACGGTATAGCGACCAAATGTTGTTGACGAAATTGTTGAAAAGAATTATTTTCAAATCCTTTCCTCCAGTTTTCATTTCTACCTTTTCAAGTAGTCCTGAACCGATACGCATACGAGTTGTAAGTGTTTTGAACTTCATAGGGTTGCTTAGGACTATCGTTTTCATAATCCAATCACCAACTCTACGCAACTGTTCATTACAACAGTATTCGTATATACAATTTTCGTCTAGGCTGTCTCCTGCACAGAATATGTGTGCTTCATAAGTAAAGCCTTTTTTGAGGCGATTATGAAACCAGTTAATCACATTTTCTATACCTTCTTCTTTGCAGCCTAACAGACTAGCTCTGTAAATTAGCATTTTAGGGAAATACTCCATTTTTTATTTTGTTTAATTAAATGTTTTCTTAATAAACTTAGAGAAATCTTCAAAATACTCATCCAGAAAACTAGCTTTTTCTGACAATGCGTTATCAAATAAAGCCATATTACCACATTTACATGATATGTTATAATAGTTTTCTAGGTACTTATAGTTCTCTTGAAACCATATTACCCAGCTATTAACCCATATCCAAAATGCTCGTTCTCCAGAGTTAAATATTTTGTTGATGCCTTCTAAATTTATAGAGTCTGCAAAATTAAAATTTTGCGACCCCTCGTGGATTCCAAGAGCTTTTCTTAATGATGCATTCTTTTCATCTGTTCGAGGTATTCCTCTTCCAGCATTATAGATTGCTACATTTTCTTGGTATACACGGTCTATCCATCGCGTCTTTACAGCATACTTAATTCTTTCATGTGGCTTCTTACCTATATTAGACAATCTGCCAAATTCCGTACACCATTTAAATGCGAGGTTGACGACATGAGGACACCTGTCCTTTATCATCGCTTTATATCCCTTTGTCATAACTAATAGGAAGGCCCCGGGGGTCGAACCCAGTTCGTAAACTCAAATGAACCTACGCGCTACCAGCTTTAGCCTTCTCTCCACTTTGGTAGGAAACACCTAGACTAAACTTACGCTACGTTAGTATAGTCTACAATGTTATTTACATTGCCGTTTAATTTATAGTATAGTGCTTAATGTATTTATCTCCTCTGTCTGTCAAAACCAAACACGCCCGTGTAGGCAGTTTTACAACATGCCTAGGTTGATGTTCAGATTGAACACCCCTGAGGGAGGCGTGGACGTGAGGGGAGTCGAACCCCTGTCCAAACAGATTATTTCATACACACTGTACATTCTTGTAAATGTTCCGATGATCAGTCAGAACATTCGATTTAAGCCGTTTTAGGTGCGCTCTAAGACATTTTTGCGACACTTGTGGTTAATTACTCCACTTGGTGACATACTCTGCCTCAGAGCGCTTAAAACATGGCTAAAAATATATAGGAATCCTCATGATACGAAGATACTTAGAGGGCTATATTCAGCATTTTTGATATATTTTGCAGGGTTCTGGTAAATACATATCTTCTTTACCTGAGTCTCCCCGATACAACGATACGCACAAAACATATTGTTTGATCTACTGTCCCAATTTACTGTGTGGGTTCACATCTCTTCCTCTCATCGTGATACGAAGATACTTGATGAGAATGTTAATTCATTCTGAGATTCCTCGCTGCCTCGCCTTCTTAAGACCCTCTACAGTGCTTCAGAATCTATGTACGTGATACGAAGATACTTGTACTAGAAGAAGAATTAGAAACGATCGAACTGATAGTTGGCATAATACCAGTTGTTCGGATACTTAGTGCGCAACTCACGGTCGTGCTTTTCATATTCATTGTTCAGATCGTTCATCTGCTTACGCTGATCCTCATCGATCTTCTGCGAAAGGTCACGGAACTGATTTGGCGTAATCTTCTGGTCGTCAGGAACGACGGTACCATTCTCGTCCTTACCAAGAAGACGGGCCAACAAATCTGTACGCTTCTTCAGAATATCGAGCGTGATCTTTGCCTTCGCACGGTCCTTACGGACATTGAGAAGCTCCTTAATACGGAGATAGTCAGCACACTTGACGATTTCTTTGACCTGGGAGATCTTACGCTTCTCCTCATCCTGGCGGATCTCTTCTGCCGCCTTGTCTGCGATGTCTGTGACGAGGTTACCCTTCATCAACTTCTCTACTACGTTGTCTGCTGACACATTCTGCTGCTCTTTAGCAGCACCTTTTGTTTCTGCTTTTGCCATTTTGATAATGTTTAAAATGTTTGTAAATAAAATTAATTAACATATTGTTACTTCTCCCACACTCCAGGATGGATTCTTAACGAATACTGCTCCATCGTTATTAATGGTGATATCGCATGGAGCTTTGTGAGAGCAGTTAGCCAAATGAATGAGTGCGAATCTAGCCTCTTTAGCTTGATTCTCGTTAGGGTACTTGGATTCGAATACCAATGTTTTTGTATTCTTGCCCTTCCCCTTAGCTTTGATCGTATACACTGGAATCTTCCACATAGTCTAAAGGATTTAGCTTGTTTTTAAACTTGTCACGCTTATATGCCTTTGCTTTGGCCTCAGCGTGGCGTTGACGATACACTTTCTTAGTATTACGTTGTGTTCTGCACATAATTACATGTTATCTTGAACTGTTTTAAATACACAAATAACATCGGTAGAAATACCGTAAGAATCACGCATTCTCTTACTTATACCACCAGACATAACTCTGATAGCATTTGTAAGAGATTCGTTGCCAGACTCATTATTTATAGCCTCTGACAATGCGAGCAGCAACTTCAACTTGGAGTCAAAATACTTGCTAAATCTTTTTTTCACGTAGATGCATGCAGATTCTACAACAGAAAGCTCTGTATCATTCTTGGCTTCTGCATGATGGATAATAACGGAATTAACTTCTGTTTCATCCATTGTAGCTGCATGCACATCCTTAACATCAGGCTTAACTGTGTTCAGCTGTGAAGCTATTGCCATAACTTCAGATGGATTCAAACTAGAACCATCATAAGAGATAATAATAAACCGCTTCATAGCTAATCCTCCTTTGTTGTTATGTTAGTACTGGAGGACTGCACGATCTGCACATGCTTACCGTCGATAATGGTATCAACCATTTCTACGTTTGGAATATCAGGAGGAGCGACCGCATTGTATTGATCCTGTTTATAAGGAAGATTCAAATATACACGCTTGTTCATCTCGAACTCGTTCGATATACTCATCTTAGTTAATGGTTTCCCAGATTTTTCTAAGACTGATACCACATTACGCATAACCTTTTCAGGTATGCTGAAGAACACTGAGTCCTGATGTCTCCATTGACCTTCCGATCTCTGAAACTCTATAACGTCAGAACAGTCGGCGAATGTAGGATTGTCGATATCCTGCATCATCTTTGACACCATGAGTGAGTCATCGTGTTTGATTTCACTCTTCGTCTGCTTCACATAGTCACATGATGACACTGTGGCAGCTACAATAAGCATGATTAAGCACATGCTAAGCTTTTCAAATAATCTCTTCATTTTGATAATTTATTAGAGATTTAACAAATGTTAACTATCCGGGTTTTAAAGATTCACGGAATCATCTGTTGTGGACCAGCTAGGGCTTGAACCTAGGACCTCCAGATTATGAGTCTGTTGCTCTAACCAACTGAGCTACAAGTCCAAATAACAGTTTCATGTTGTGTTTTACGTCAACCTTAGAAAACTGTTAAAAGATCTGTGACGATAACGAAGTACGAAGCTCTCCAGCTTGTGATTTTATGCAGACTTGAACTGTTGTGTAGGCCTCTAACCTAATAAATCTCGGGGACGGTATAAACCGCCCCCTTGAAATGCAACTTAATTAAATTTTTCCGTCCAATACGATATAAAATATATAATACTGGAGATCAAGATTATTATCAACATAACAATTACTACTACCAACGAAAAATCGCTTATGTTAGTTATATTTGTTATGTTTGACAATAAGTCAAAAAGAGGGAATGCCGAAATAATTATTAACGCTATTGATACAAATAGCTCTCCATATTCTTTTCTCATAGGTATAATGCTATTTGTGATACCTCTTCATAGTCATTTTCACTGACAAACCATGAATCGTTATCTGTGGTTAAATAACTCTTTCTTGATCCCAAATCTACATCTTCTAATGATAATACGCACATATCATAAGGATTTGCAGATTTATAATCTTTTAACTCTACATTTTCATCGCTACAATGCGCTTTGAGTCTACGCAATGATGAGTGATGTCGTCTAACTTCTAATTCTTCGTCAGACATTTGTCCGTTTTTTCTACGTTTTGCCATAATTAAGGACTAATAAAAATTATTCCGTCTTCAATGCATGATGGTGATTCTTCATTTAAATTCTTTAAATCTTTTACTCTTGGACAAGAGAAAGGATTATTAAAGATACACCCATTGCAATCGTATTGACGTTTAGCCCTAACAACAATGCCATTTATTTTGTAGATTCTGCCAGGACTAAGTTTTTTACTCATAGTTTACATATTAATTGCAGCTTGTACATTGGTTGCTTAACTGGAACTATTTCGTATCCTTTACGAATTTCATCAACTTTTCGAAGCACTCTAGATACTTTTCCAAGTTGATATGTTCTATGTATGACCTCACCCTTTGTGTAAGCTAGTATAAAACATACAAATCTTGATTGATTAGCATACAGCCTATCATATACAGGTGATAGGCTATGATAGAATGCACCAACGCCTTTCATTGCGTCGATTTTATCCATATCATCTTCACTAATCATAATTTTTGTTGTTTTTCCTTCTTTTTTCAGGCGTTCTGACCTATATACATAGTTTTTTCCAGTTGATATATCTCTGACAGCTACGAACTTGCCGCCAGCGTAAGATGTTACAACCATTAAACCACCTACCATTGTACCACTAGGCAACACTCGGCGTACTACATCTCCTTTACTAAACTTCATTTGTGTACAAATTTAATTTTGTATCGAACAATTGATGTAATTACACCATTTCTTAACCTAATGCCAAGTGTAGGCTCAATAGAGAATTGCTTACATGTACCAATATAGTCAACAACACTCTTTGATATTGGAATAATCTCTGAGAATCCTGATGATTTATCAACATATACAGCTAGATACTTAACGGTTTTGCCGTTAACACTCGGTTTCTGTACTATTTGCTTAATACATTCAACCTTACAAACCATTGTGTCAATTGCGGTTTTTTGCTGCGCCTGACACCTCGATGTCATGAGTAACAATATTATTATCACGACTATCGCAATCAGCGGACCAGGATTGTGATCCGGCTTCTCGTATAATTTTACACCCATATTAAAAACCGTTAGTGATTCTACAAATACATCATAATTAATGAATTGTTATGAATTTAACACTTGTCTTGCCAGCTCCTGGAACATTTGAATGTTTATTGTTAATATAACTATTCAAAGTATTTTCCAAACATTTGGCATTGACTTTACTTAATCCAGAAGAGAGGATCATTGTAGACCCTCCCTCCTTTGCAACAACCTTGTAGTTAAGGTATTCAGCATCAGGTTTTCCTTTTGCTGATTGTGGCTTAACCGCCTGGTTATGCGTCTGCTTGTGTTTCTTCTGGTTCATTGTCTGTACAAATGAATGGTTTACAATCCAAACCGATGCCATTGAGTACTTCGGGCTCACTGAGCTTGTCCTCTGCAACTTTGCTGATGGCTGAAGCAATCTGTACAAGAGCGTCAATGGTCTCTACGTTATTAAACTTAGTATGTTTTTCCAATGGTCCAAGCTTAGACGCATCAGCAAGTACGGTTACAGCAATCGTTTGGCCAGATTCTTTATCGGCTTTGTACACTTCGATACTCTTTAAGATAGGAATACGTTTCTTAAATTTGTTCTCAGTGTAACTTGGAGAGTCAAGCTTTACATGATCAGGAGACAATGTACGACGTACTGTTACTTCTGTAAAATTGTCATCAGAATAAACTACTGACTTGAACTTTGGGTATTTCTTACCCATTAATGCTTCTAAAATGTTCATAATTTTGATAATTAAACATTATTTACTTGTATAGGACTACTTCTCACCTATACTTGAGTTTTGTGTTCCATCTGTAATTCGGTTTCCCTTTGGAGGCTTTGAACTCCCTACGGCTACATTAAACACTTAGGGTTGATGCAACTCAACCCTTATGTTTTTTAATTGGTTTTATTTTTAAACCTAATGGTAGGTCCATTAAGCAACTTTGATAACATCTTTACGAGTACCAGATGTCTTCCGTATGTTCTTCT